>Ga0209828_1001678_pt1 | contig 19642 bp, 22 predicted proteins | sample MaitaG_FD_187429 | JGI IMG/M metagenome (GOLD analysis project Ga0209828, IMG submission 187429) | Marine algal microbial communities from Maine, USA - Maine_Asex2 metaG (SPAdes) (version 2) | ecosystem: Host-associated > Algae > Red algae > Unclassified | place: Maine, USA | collected 2015-01-05 | reverse complement strand
GGTCATTGGCGATAGCGAAACCATGATTGACTTCGCCAAGAATGTTCGATGCTGAAACGTGCATGTCAACAAATTGCAGCTCGGTCGCGTAGTGGGTCGAGCGAAGCGTGTGCACGACCCGTCGCACGTGAAAACCGGCGGTATCGGTGTCAACGATGAACGCGGTCACTCCGTTGCGGCCGGGATCCTCAGACGTGCGAGCAAAGACCAGCGCAAAGTCGGCCTTATCGGCACCACTGATGTAGAGCTTTGAGCCATTGATGACCCATTCGTCGCCGTCTTGGTGGCCGCGAGTCTGAATGGCCCGAGCCGGGTCGCTTCCGCCCGAGGGTTCGGTGAGCGCAAAACAACCCTTCTTCTCGCCGCGCAGTGCCGGGTACAGGTAGCGCTCTTTCTGCTCTTCGGTCGCCTCGTACAGCTGGGCCAGGCCAGCGCCGCCAAAGGTGCCGTAACACGGGTTGTACAACCCGGCGCGATGCTGGCTCATCTCGATCGCCATCAGCGCCCGGGTCGTGACATCGATGCCGGGGCCGCCGAACTCTTCGGGAATGTCGAGCCCGTAGAAGCCCATCTCTTTGGTCTTGGCAACCAGCCGAACCTGATCTTCGGGCTGAAGTTCACCTGCGTCTGGGTCGAGGTCGGCTTCGAGCGGCGCAATCTCGTCATGCACAAATCGCCGCACCGTCTCGACGATCAAATGCTGTTCGTCGCTGAGTTGCAGATCCACTAGGTGGTGCCTCCGGGGCTGAGTCGACCGAGATGGCCGACGTCGGTGTTTGCGGCGGGCAGTCCGCCATGATCGGCCTGGTACACCATCAACAGCTCCTGCCATCTCGTCATGTAGCCGTGGGTGAATTCATGGCGGAAGAACTCTGCACCCGTAGCGAGCTCGGCGGCAAGGGCGCTGCGCATGCCGAACGGTTCATGACCGCCCGCGTACCCGATCTTGATGGTCTGTCGATCAGCATCAGCTGTCTCGTACACGCCGAGCTGGGCAGGCAACGCCGCTATCGACGCATCGCTCAGAGCGACCCATGGTTTGGACATCTGCAATCCCATTGCCGCTACTGCCCGGTAAAGGTGGCCGTGCCGCCCTGGAGGCGAGCCGTGATGCCAGCCTTTGCGTCTTGGCTTTGGCGAGCGGTCTCGACGAGCGCATCGACGTCGCTGTGGTCGATGTCGTCGCGGAACTGCATCTGGCGGGTAAGCACACCCTTCATAGCTCGCAAGCTCAACGGGGCATTCGCTGCAAGTCGGTCGATCAGGCTCTGCGCCTTGGCGTCGAGCTGGTCGTCGGGCACCGATCGCAGGATCAGCCCGAGATCGGCCATTCGCTGCGATGAGACTGGGTCGCCGATCAGCAGCATCTCGCGGGCGAAGACCGGGCCGCCGACCTCGATGATCTTCTTGGCGAGGAACCATGTCGGAGCCAGGCCGATTTGAGCCAGTGACATACCAAAGCGGGCGCTGTGGGCCGCGACCACGAGGTCGCAGTGCAGTGCCAGTTCGTTGCCGCCGGCAATGGCGTCGCCATGCACCACACCAATGACCGGCAACGGATACATCGCCACCGAGTGCAACATGTCTTCGATCGCTGAGGCACTCGTCGCCATGCCGTTCGTCTCGCGCTCTTTGAGATCGACGCCCGCGCAGAACGACTTGCCAAGCGCCCTGATGACAGTGACCCGCTCGGCGGGTTCGGGCATCGAGGTGAACTGCTCTTGGAGTTGGGCGAGCATCGCGGCATTCAACGCATTGCGTTTCTCGGGGCGGGCCAACGTGATTACGCGAACCGCGCCATCAGCCTCGGTGGCGACCGTTACCAGCGCTTCGCTCATTGTCAGTCCTCAAGCTTGAAAACACGGCGAGCATTGCCAGCCAGGAACGGCTCCCACACGTGTTCCCGCAAACCCAAGTCATCGAGTTCGCCGAGCACTCGTTCCCAGCTGAGGCCGGGGTAATAGCCGGCGAACATCACCTTGTCGGTGCCGCGGCTGTTGGCGTAGTCGATGATGGCCTTGGGGTAATGCTTCGGCGCAAACGCGGTCGTCGAGAAGTACAGGTTCGGCCACTTGACCATGAGTTTCACTGCAAGGTCTTCCCAGGGCTCACAGCCATGGCGCATCACCAGCTTGAGGTCAGGGAAGTCATAGCAAACCTGGTCAATGCGATCGACGCGTTGGCAGTCAAAGGGCACCCGCGGCCCAGGAATGCCAGCGAGGATGTTCATTGGCACATCGAGCTCGCAGCAGCCTGCATAGAACGGGTACATCAGCGCTGCGTCGATTGGAACCTGCGGCGAATACAGGCACGGGGCAGCCGACACCGACTTGATGGCTGGATGTGATTCGATGGCCGCCTTCATCGACCGCAGCGACTTCATGCCTCGGTTCGGGTCGATGCCGACCGAGCCGAAAAAGCGACCCGGGTACCGTTCGAAAATCTCGTGGGACTCTTCGGGGCGGACCGGATTGACATCGATTTGAGCGGTCGTGATTCCGTGGTGATCCATCAGCATCACAAGGTCATCGATCGTGAGATCTTTGCTCATCCGCTCGCCGGCATCCTTGAACAGATACTCGGCGGGATGAAACTCGAACTCGCCCGAACTCGAGTCTTTCATTTGCTTGCGGGCCTGATCCATGCCCATACCGGCGCCGCCCTGCGGCAGCTCGACCATGAGATCGACGATGGGCAGGCCAGTCGGGCGGGTCATGGTCTCAGTATCGCGCAGGCCAGTTGACAGCCCTAAGGAAGCGCTGCGCAGCCGAAGTGTGTCGTCGCTACTTGCGAGGCGGGCGAGCCCCCTGGCCTTCGATGTCATAGAACCAGCGAGCAGCAGCCTTCTGCATGATGGTCGACCAACTCGGATACGCCCGCACCGTTTGGGCGAGACGGCCGGCGTAGGCGCCTGAGCGCATGATCAACGCAGCCTCATTGATCAGCTCGCCCGCGTGCCCGCCCACAATGGTGGCGCCGATGAGACGACCTCCGGCCTTATGGCGGGTAATGACACCCGGCTTTGCGATCAGGCGCACGAAGCCCTCGGGCCGCTCGGCGGCCAGCGCACGGTCATTGATGTGCATCGGGGCCTCAGCAACGCGGGCGTCGTCGGGCGCATCGGCTTCGAGCACGCCGATCGAGGCGACCTCGGGTGTCGTAAAGACGACCTGCGGGATGCGCAGCCGGTCATAGCCATAGCGTCGACCCCGCCGCAGCGCGGTCCACACCGAGATACGACCCATCTCGTCGGCCGCATGGCTCAGCATCTGCTTGCCGTTGACATCGCCAACCGCGAACGTCGACTTCTGCGATGTGCGCAGCCATTTGTCGGTGGTGATGAAGCCGCCATCGTCAGTCTCGACGCCTGCGGCCTCAAGACCAAGACCTCGGCTCGACGGCGTGCGCCCAGCGGCGACCAACAGCTCATCGGCGACATGGGTGGTTCCATCAGCCATCACCACTGTGATCTGCGTTCCCGCCTGTTCGACCCGCTCGATGCGAGCATCGACGATGACCTCGACGCCGACGCTCTGCAACCCGGCCTGCACGAGCGCCGAAGCGTCGGGCTCGAAACGGCCCAGCACACGGGGCCCATATTCAAGCAAGGTCACCTGGGTGCCGAATCGCTGCATTGCCTCGCCCAGCTCGCAACCGATCGGCCCAGCACCGATGACAATCATTGATGACGGCTGCTCGCGGGCGTCAAAGAACGCCTCGTTCGTGACGAAGTCGACCTCGGCTAGTCCGTCGATCGGCGGCACCGACGGCGTCGAACCCGTGCCGATCACGACCGTTGTCGCAGAGACGGTGCGACCATCGACCTCGATGGTCAGTGGTGCTACGAACGTGCCACGCGCCTCGATCACCTCGACCCCCTCGTGGCGCAACGTCTCAGGGTCCTCGGCTGCGCCAACTGTCGTGGTTACCAATCGCACTCGTTCAATGCCCTGCGCGAAGGTCGACCCGTCGCGCGACGCCTCGATCATCGCCTTGGAGGGCACGCAACCAGTCCACGTGCAGTCGCCGCCGAGCTTGCCGTCGCTGATCAAGGCAACCGAGGCGCCTTCCCATCGGGCCGCGCGAGCGGCCCCAAGGCCGCCTGCTCCCCCGCCGAGTACGACTACGTCGAATTTGTCGCTCATCAGAACCTGCGTTTCGGAATCAGTGGATCATGCGGGCCAGAAACCACGCGAACGTGATCAGGCACAGGCCCTGAATGAAGTGGCGGATATCGCGATCATGGCCCCAGCTAGAGGCGACTGCGAACAGCCAAATCGGGCCCATCACCAGCCATTGGATGGCAACAACGCGATCGGTCTTGGGCAGAACGATGTCGAGCAGAAACTCGCTCACAGATCACTCGTTCGCACCCACCAGAAACTCTGCGAGCGCATCAGCAATTCCCGGCGCGGTCTAGTCGTTGCCGGGGAACGCTTCATCGAGCGCGGCTCGATAGGTCGCGATTAGATCTCGCACTGCGTCTGCGCCTTGCCCTTCGACCAGGCGGCGAACAACCGTGCTTCCGATGATCACACCGTCGGCTTGGGCACACGCTTCGACGGCCTGCTCGGGGCTGCCAATGCCGACGCCGACCAGTACTGGCACGTCTGTGTGGGCCTTGGCCCGAGACGCAATCTCGATAGCACTGGCTGCCAGGCTGGCTCGCTCGCCGGTTACACCCAACAGACCAACGGCATAGACAAAGCCGCGAGCCAACTCGCCGGTCTTTGTGAGGCGGTCATCGGGCGAGGTCGGCGCGGCAAACAAGATGTTCTCTACACCGATCTTTTCGGCGGCGGTCATCCACTCGGCTGATTCGTCCATCGGGATATCGGGCAAGATTGCGCCGCTAATGCCGGCGTCGACGAGTAGCTGTGCGAACCGTTCGTGGCCCATGCGATACGCGATGTTGTAATACGTCATGGCCGCCAGCGGGATTGGCGACTCAAAGCCGCGCAGATCTTCGGCGATCGTGTGCGGGGTCACCCCAGACTCGAGCGCGAGATCATTGGCCTGTTGAATGATGGGGCCGTCCATCACAGGGTCACTAAAGGGGATGCCGATCTCGCAGGCATTCGCGCCGCCATCGATGACGGCCGCAACCGATGCCAGCCAGTCGTCGCCAAGGCCGCCGGTCACATAGGGAACCAGCGACTTGCGCCCAGAGTCGCGGACTGCCCGCAGGGTTGTTTCGAGTCGACCGAGAGTCACAGTTCGAGGATGTCCATCATCTGGGTGACGTCTTTGTCGCCACGCCCCGACAGGTTCATGAGCACGATCTTGCCCGCCAGCGACGCTCGCTCGCGAGACATCCATGCCAAGGCGTGCGCACATTCGAGGGCCGGAATGATGCCTTCGGTTCGGGGCAGTATCTGGAATGCGTCGATCACTTCGGCATCGGTCACCGACTCGTAACGCGCTCGCCCGATTGCAGCGAGATGCGAGTGTTCGGGGCCGACACCCGGGTAGTCCAAGCCGGCCGAGATCGACTCGGCCTCGAGCACCTGGCCGTGCTCGTCTTGCTTGAGATAGGACAACATGCCGTGCACTACACCGGGCACGCCGTTGCCTACCGCTGCACCACCGGCTGGCTCGATGCCTATTAGCTCAGCATCGGTGTCGACGAAACCGCTAAAGATGCCAGCAGCGTTCGAGCCGCCGCCAACGCATGCGGTCACGACATCGGGGTCACGGCCATGGCGCTCAAGCATCTGCTCACGGGCCTCGCTGCCAATCACTCGATGGAACTCACGGACCATGTACGGGTAGGGGTGCGGGCCCATCACTGAGCCGAGGCAATAGTGCGACTCTTCGACCGTTGCGACCCAGTCGCGCATTGCCTCGTTGACTGCGTCCTTAAGGGTGCGGCTTCCGCTGAGGGCGGGTGTGACCTCGGCGCCAAGCAGCTTCATGCGGAACACGTTGAGCTCTTGGCGCTTCATGTCGACCTCGCCCATATAGACGAGGCACTCCATGCCGAGCAGCGCGGCTGCGGTGGCTGTGGCCACGCCGTGCTGGCCAGCCCCGGTCTCAGCGACCAGACGGGTCTTGCCCATGCGCTTGGCGAGCAATGCTTGGCCAAGCACGTTGTTGATCTTGTGCGAACCGGTGTGGTTGAGATCTTCACGCTTGAGCACGACGGTGAACCCGAACTCTTCGGACAACCGAGGGCAGTCGGTCAACGGCGATGGCCGACCGGCATAGTCCTTGAGCAGGCCGTCGAGTTCAGCGCGGAAGCTGGCATCAGCCCATGCTTCGGTAAACGCCTGCTCGAGCTGCATGCAAGCGGGTACAAGAGTTTCGGGAACAAAGCGTCCGCCGAATTCACCGAATCGGCCAGTTGGGCCGGGGTCGGTCATCGTCATTGAGAGGTCTTTCAGATGGCGGGCAGGGTGAACGAGTGACGGCGCTATAGGGCGGCGTCGGCCTGCCAATCGTAGGGGCCGACGCCAGCGACGACGTGGTCGGGAAGCACCACACTTTTGGCGAGCCGAACGAAGTCGGCGACCAGCTTGGGGTCCTTTTGGCCGGGTGCGCTCTCGACGCCCGAAGCAACGTCGACGCCCCAGGGTCGCACGATGCCGATTGCCTCTTCGACGTTGCCCGGATGCAGGCCGCCCGCGAGCAGCACCGACAGCCCAGCAGGCACATTGAGGGCGAGGGTGTAGTCATAGGACTCGCCGCTGCCTGGCCGGGGCGAGTCAACCAGAATCGGGTTGGTGCCCCAATCGTTGGCTCTCGCTGCGTTCTCGCTGCCGGCGACAAAGCACTTCATGGTGCGCGGCACTTGCTCGGCGATCCAGGCCGTGTCATCGATGCTCTCGTTGCCGTGCAGCTGGGCAGCGCCGAGTCCTTGGCGGTTGACGATTTCGGCAACCTTCTTGGGGGCGTGGTTGCGGAAGATGCCGACCGTCAACACCTCGGGTGGCAGCCGCTTGGCGATATCGCCGGCCCGTTGGGGCGCAATCTGGCGCACGCTTCCGGCAACGAAGTTGAACCCAATGGCGTCCGCGCCCATGGCAACCGCAAGAAGCCCATCAGCCTCATTAGTTATCCCACAGATCTTTACGAACATCAGCAACGAGCATAGTGGAGTTTCGGGCTCGGGTCTGCCAAGTTCCCACTCACCAGCGAAGCGGCAACTTGGTGCACTTCTCACGCTCATAGCGGGCAAACCGCACTAAGAACGAAGGTCCACCCGCCGGTTCGGCAACTTGGTGCACTTCTCACGCTCATAGCGGGCAAACCGCACTAAATTCGGGGCCAGTGCGGCGCTGGTTCGTCGCCAGCCTTAGTCGGCGACGGCGCGTAGCGCTGCTACGGCCTCGGAACGGCCTGCCGCAGTGACCACCGACTCGCCTACCAGCACAGCGTCGTAGCCGGCCCGATAGAGCACCCGAGCGTCGTCGGGGCCCCGCACGCCCGACTCGGCGACCCGAACACGGTCGGTCGGGATCTGCGGTGCCATGCGTACGGCGCGATCTTGATCGACCTCAAACGTCACAAGGTCCCGCTGGTTCACGCCAATTACCCGGGCGTCTGCGGCCAAAGCCCGCTCAAGCTCAGCCTCGTCGTGGATCTCAAACAGCGCGGTCAGAGAGACGCTGGCTGCGACCGTTGCGAACTCGTGCAGTTCGTCATCAGTTAACGCTGCGACGATCAAGAGCACGGCATCAGCACCCATCAGACGAGCGTCGAGAACATCGTTGACACACACCGTGAAGTCCTTGCGCAGCACCGGCAGCGACACCGCAGAGCGGGCTGCTTGAAGATCAGCCGGCGACCCACCGAAGTGATCCTCGTCGGTCAGTACCGACAGGCAGGCCGCTCCCCCGGTCTCGTAGTCGGTCGCGACCTCGGCCGGATCCAAGTTGGCAGCAAGATCACCCTTTGAGGGCGAGCGACGCTTGACCTCGGCGATCACCGAGAGCCCCGGCGCTCGCAGTGCAGCACCAAAGTCGCGAGGCAGCGCCATTGCCTCACATGCGCCAAGAAGCTCGTCGCGGTTGCGAGTGTCTGCGGCTGCGGCTTCGCGGTGCACCGCAAGAATTGCATCGAGATAGGTCGCGCTCATAGCAGCGGGTCCCGTTCGGCTCGGCTCATGACAATCAGGGGCATCATCAGCAGACCCACGGCGCCGAGCAAAACAATGATCGCCCCAAAGGCCAGAATCGCGCCAGCTGCCAACAAGAGACCCACGCCGAAGAACGTCACGCCGAAGGCCAGCATCGCCAGCGGCATCATGGTGACCCAGCGCGGAATTGGTTTGCTGCCTGCCATCGGGGTGGGATCGAGATCGACATCGCTTCGGTCGATCGGATCGTCATCGAACGCCCGGAAGTGCGCGTTGCCGCGCATCGTTGTGCCGTGGGCCTCGGCGTTCGCCTGACCATCGACCGGCAACTTGGCGTCGTACTGGCGCCGTTTGTGCGGCACGCCAAGCACATTCCACGCTTCGTTGATGGCCTGCATGCGCTGCTCGGCGTTGGCCCGACCACCCTCATCAGCTTGGTCAGGGTGATACGCGCGAGCCAGCTTGAGGTACGCGGTTCGCAGCTCAGACTGGGTGGCACCGATGTCGGTCCGAAGGGTCTGATAGTGATTGCGGGCCACGACAGAGCTGCTAGCCGGCAACGAGTGGCAGATCGCGCACGACTGCCACAGCATCGCCCACCGAAACTTCGGCGCCGGCTTCGACCGCTCGCCCGACATATGCCAGAGCGACAGGACTGCCAAGCTCGTCGGAGATCGCTGCCGAGGTGATCACGCCAACTTCTTTGCCGTCTGCCCCAACTGAGGCACCGGCGGCCATGATTGCGCTGTCGGCTGCCACCAGCCCCACCAATCGCCGGGGCACGTTGTTGCCGCGGCTGTCGATGCGGGCGACAAGTTCTTGGCCGGTATAGCAACCCTTGGTGAAGCTCACACTCTGGTCAACGATGCCAGCCGCAGCCGGGATGGTTGATTCGTCGAGCTCGCTGCCCATGGCGGGGCGGCCCGCCTCGACCCGCAGCGCTCGAACGAGATCTTCGTCGATTTCTACGGGGTCGCCGGACACCACCGGCGCCGCACCGAATATGACCCGCACGCTCAGGCCCGCCCACTCGTCGGCGACATCAAGCGAGGCGCCAGATACGTCGGCGGTTGCCGCGTCAGGACCGAACAGCAACAGCGATTTCCACCCCATGATCTCGAAATCGACCTTGGTACGAAGCTTGAAGCGCTCAAGACGTGAGATGGCCTCGTCGGCCCACCCGGCATCGACGTCGAGCACAAACTCGGTGTCTGCTAGGCGTGTCACCCTGAGCCAGCTCGACACCTTGCCCTGCGGATGCAACAGCAGCGACCAGCGACTCTCGCCCGGTGCAATCGCAGCGATGTCTTGGCTCATTTGGCCTTGCAAGAAACCAACGACGTCTTCGCCAGATGCCCGAATCGCTTGGCGCAGGCCGGTCGCGACTGAGACGCCCGAACTTCGGACCGTGCTTGTAGTCGCAGTCATGATTGGGCCTCTCGTCGCGCTTTGGTCAGCCGGTGGGCCGCAGGCACCGCAGCCAACAACGCCGAGGCCTTATGGAAGCACTCAGCATCTTCAGATGCCGGATCGCTGTCATAGACGATGCCAGCACCTGCCTGAACCGATGCTGAAGTAGGGGTAATCACCATGGTGCGGATCGCAATCGCTGTGTCGAGGTTGCCGTTGAAGTCGATGTAGCCGACCACGCCAGCGTAGGGGCCGCGCTTGGATGGCTCGAAGTCGTCGATGATTTCCATCGCCCGAACCTTGGGGGCGCCCGACACGGTGCCAGCGGGCAAGGTTGCCTTGATGACCTCGATCGGGCCTAGACCAGCTCGTAGCTGACCGCTGACTTGAGAGGTCAGGTGCATCACGTGGCTGTAGAGCTCAAGGGACATGAGCTCGTCGATCTCAAGCGAGCCGTACTCGATGACTCGACCAATGTCGTTGCGCGCCAAGTCGACCAGCATCACGTGTTCGGCACGCTCTTTAGGGTCTTCGGCGAGCTCGGCGCCAAGCGCGCGATCTTCGATGTCGGTCGCACCCCGGCGCCGAGTACCCGCGATGGGGCGGCTGATCACCCGGCCGTCTTCGATCTTGACCAACGGCTCGGGCGATGCGCCAACGAGTGTGACCTCGGGCGATCGCACGAAGTACATGTAGGGGCTGGGGTTGATTTGGCGCAGCACCCGGTAGACGTCAAAGGGTTCGGCATCGAGTTCGAAGTCGAACCGCTGCGACAAAACGACCTGAAAGATGTCGCCGGCCCGAATCAGATCCTTCGATGCTTGGACTGCGCCCTGGTAACCGCCAGCCGGCATCGTGCTGGTTACCTCAGGCAGTGCCTCGCCACGAGTGGGCGGCTCAAGCAAAGGTTCATCAAGACTCGACGCCCCGTCAGCAGCAAACCCATCGAGATTGAGCTGCGCCTGATCGAATGCCGCATCAAGCTCGGCCTCGGTCATCTCAGCGTTCACCACAACGTTGTCGATCAGCACGACGCGCTGGCGCCAGTGGTCAAATGCGGCAATCTGGCCGATAACGCTGAGCTGAGAGTCAGCCAGTCCCAGCTGGTCTTCGGGCACGTCGGGCAGCCGCTCGATTTCGCGCACGATGTCGTAGCCGAGATAGCCAACCAAGCCACCATGCATCGGGGGGAGCTCGTCGACGCTCGGCGACCGATAGGCGGCCAAGATCGCTTCGACTGCGGCCAAGATGCCTTGGTCGGTCGGCACCTCGATGCCGAGGTCACCAGTGACCGTTACCGCCAGACCCTGAGAGCTGAGCGTCGCCGACGGGCGACGACCAACGAAGCTAAAGCGACTCCAGCGCTCGCCGTGCTCGACCGACTCGAGAATGAACCCGGGCTCGTCGCGAACACATCGCGCAAAGGCCGCAACGGGTGTCGTGAGGTCGGCAACGAGTTCGCGCCACACGGGGAGCACCGTGTAGTCGCGAGCCCATGCTCGGAACTGTTCGCGTGTTGGGCCAGCCGACATGTGGCTAGAGGTACAAGCCGGTGCTGCCCTCTTCGAGGCGCTCCGCAGCTACTGCGTGAATGTCGCGCTCTCGAAGAATGATGTAATCAACACCCCTGACCTCTACTTCAAAGCGGTCGTTGGGATTGAAGAGAACTTGGTCGCCGATCTCGATCGAGCGCACATTCGGGCCAACACCCTCGACTTGTGCCCAGGTCAGCCGCTTGCCAACTTGGGCAGTCGCCGGTATGAGGATTCCACCGGTCGTGCGTCGCTCGCCCTCGGGCACATCGATGTTGACCAGGATGCGATCGTTGAGCATCTTGATTGGCAACCGATCATCGGCATTCAACCCGTTACTTTTCGATGTCGTAGGTTCGGCTTCGATCAGCTTCTTCTTCGCCTTCGCAGTCACTTCGGCAACGGTATCGGCCCCGCCTTTGGAAATTTGCAGGGTTTGTGCGCACGGTGGCCACCAGCGTGCAGAGTTCGCAGTGAGAGACTGTTTGCATGAGCGACGCAGAGTCCAAGCCCGCCCGGCGAATCTCTCGTTTCGTCGGGCCCTTCCACAACATCAGCTACTACGCCCCCGAAATGAAGACCTTCGCCGACCGTGGCATCGCCGGCTACTGGCGGGCCTACATGGCGTATCGCTCGGCACCAATGGGCCGTGCCCCTGCTGCGGCCGTCGAAGCTGCGTTCTACAACTTCTCAGCTCGCACCGTCGCGGCTGCGATTCCCTCGGCGTGGCTCGCCATGACGCCCGCCGAAGCAATCGAACTGCGTGATGAGTGCGTTGACCGCGCTCTGCGCCGATCACTCGGCGAACTCACTGACAGCGCCGAAGTAGCCGAAGCCGACGCGCTGGTTCGTCAGGCCATCGAAGATCAGCCCGGGCCGGGGCGGGTGCTGTACGCCGCTCACACCGAACTGCCATGGCCAACGACGCCCCACATGTCGCTCTGGCACGGCTGCACGCTGTGGCGCGAGTATCGCGGCGACGGGCACAACATCGCGCTGGCGGCCGCCAACCTCGACGGAGTCGAGTGCCATGTGCTCGTCGCAGCCCGCACTGGCCCCAAGACCGCGGCGACGATACGCACCATCCGCGGCTGGTCCAACGACGAATGGGCAGGCGCCGTCGAGCGGCTGCACCAGCGTGGACTCGTCGAGCCCGACGGAAGCTTCACCGAAGCCGGACGCACCCTGAGGCGAGAGATCGAAGACAAAACCGATGAACTGGCGACTGCGCCGTGCGAGCGTGTCGGCCCCGATGCGGTCGACCGGCTCTGCGAACTCATGACTCCGATTGTGGGCCACATGGTCGAGACCGGCGCAATAGCCGGCTCATGGCCGCCTGACACTGCCAAGACACCACCACAGGCATAAGCATTCCAGGGAAATTAGCGGAGGAAAATGGGTTGCGGCGTGCGACGATGGCAGCCGTGTCCGTGGCAATTCTCGACTACAAGGCTGGCAACGTGACCTCGGTTGCCCATGCGGTACGGAGGCTCGGTTTCGATGCCGAAATCACCGCCGATCACGGCACCATTCGAGCGGCCGATCATGTGATCTTCCCCGGTGTCGGCGCGGCCGCGACGTGCATGCAGGTCGTGCGCGAGCGGGGCCTAGATGTCGCGCTGCGCCAGGCGGTCGACTCTGGCAAGCCTGTGTTTGGCATTTGCGTTGGCATGCAACTGCTCTTTGACCACAGCGATGAAAACGGCGGCGTCGACTGCCTTGGACTGCTGCCCGGTCGGGTCCGACGTTTCGAGCTCGACGATCCAGCACTCAAGATTCCGCACATGGGGTGGAACCCCGTGAGCTTTGCGGCCAACGAACCCTTGGCCAGCGATCTTCAGGGCGCCAAGGACACCGCCTGCTACTTCGTGCACAGCTACTACTGCGACCCAGACCCGTCGGTCGAGGTCATCGCCACTACAGACCACGGGCACCCCTTTTGTGTCGGCGTGCGCAAAGACAATCTGGTAGCGCTGCAATGTCACCCCGAAAAGAGTGGTCCGGTCGGCATGTCGATCCTCTCTGCGTTCTTGAGCGAGGACTGAACCATGGCCTTGCTCAAACGCGTGATCGTCTGCCTCGATGTGCGTCGCGGTCAGGTCACCAAAGGCATCAAGTTCCAGGGCAACGTCGATCTCGGTGACCCCGTTGAATACGCGCTGCGATACGACGAACAAGGCGTCGATGAGCTCGTCTTCTACGACATCACTGCCTCGGCCGAAGAACGCAACTTGTTCCTCGACGTGGTCGAGAATGTCGCGGCAGCGATCCGGATCCCGTTCTCGGTCGGCGGTGGCATCGACTCGCTCGACACCATGCGGGCTGTCTTGCTTGCGGGGGCCGAGAAAGTCAGCCTCAACTCTCCCGCAGTGCGTAATCCAGACCTACTCGCCCAAGGCGCCGAAGCATTCGGCGCGCAATGCATCGTTCTTGGCGTCGACGCGAAACGTGTCGACGAGACTGCCGATATTCCCTCGGGCTATGAGATCGTCATTCAGGGCGGGCGCACCCCAACCGGGCGCGATGCGCTGCAGTGGGTAATCGAAGCTGAAGAACGCGGCGCCGGTGAGATCTGTCTCAACGCCATCGACACCGACGGTGTGCGAGACGGATACGAACTCACGCTCACCCGCATGGTCGCAGACGCTGTACGCATTCCCGTCATTGCATCTGGAGGCGGCGGCACACCCGCCCATCTCAGTGCCGCAGTCACCACCGGTGGCGCCGACGCTGCTCTCGTTGCGTCGATGGTGCATTACGGCGACTTCACCGTCGGCGAGATCAAGGCCGCTATGGCCGCCGACGGAGTGCCCGTGCGGCTTAAGGACTAGTCGCCTGCTAGCACCGCGACGGCTTCGGCCACGGTAAACGCGTTCTCATAGATCGCTCGGCCAGCGATCACACCCGCCAGGCGACGATCACCAGCAACAAGGCCGCGCAAGCTTCGCAGGTGGTCGAGTGACCCCACCCCTCCGCTGGCGATCACAGGCACCGTCGTCGTGGACAACACCTTTTCGAGGCCGGTGAGGTCGGGGCCCTCCATCGTGCCGTCGCGTGCGATTTCGGTGACGACAAACGCGCCAACTCCCGCATCACCGAACGACGCGACGGTTTCAAACAGGTCGTGCCCGGTTCGTTGTTCCCAACCAGCCACTGCGATGTCGGTGCCCCACGCGTCGAGGCCAACAGCAACCGGCCCGAGCGGTGCGAGCTCGCGGACGAGCGCCGGATTCTCGATCGCGGCAGTGCCGATGACTACGCGTGTCACGCCAGCATCCCAAAGGCGCTTTGCGGCGTCGACCGTTCGCACTCCCCCGCCGACCTGCAGCGGCACCTGCACCCTTGCCGCTAGGGCGGCAATGCTCGCCAGGTTCTGTTGATCGCCGGTTCGTGCGGCGTCAAGGTCGACGCAGTGAATCCAGGCTGCACCTTCGTTGGCAAAGGCAAAAGCTTGGTCCGAGGGGCTGTCGCCATAGATCGTTTCGCGGTCGTAGTCACCCTGGTAGAGGCGCACGCAGTTGCCGTCGCGGATGTCGATTGCCGGATACAGGTCAATCATCAGAGGTTGCCGGCGTTTGGCACCTAGAGCACGCCCTTGGTCGAAGGCACCTCGGTACCCTCGATGCGCACCGCGTCACGCAGAGCTCGTGCGGTGCTCTTGAAACACGACTCGATGATGTGGTGAGTGTTCTTGCCACGTATGAGCACCTGGTGCAGCGTGATGCCAGCGCTGGTGATGAACGCACGCCAAAACTCTTCGACGAGTTGGGGGTCAAATGGCGGGTCGCCAAGGATCTTCTCGCCGGGAGGTTCGATCTCATAGACCAGAAACGGCCGACCACTCAGGTCGAGAGCGACTTCGACCAACGCCTCATCGAGCGGGCAAGCAGCGGTGGCGAACCGGCGCACGCCAGCCTTGTCGCCAAGAGCTTCGCCGAAGCACGCACCCAGTGCGATGCCGACGTCTTCGACCGTGTGATGGGCATCGATCTCGAGATCGCCTTTGGCGTGCACCTTGAGACCGAACGCGCCGTGGCGGCCCAGTTGGTCGAGCATGTGGTCAAAGAATGGCAAGCCGGTCGAGCAATCGACAGGGCCGCCGTCGAGATCGACGGCGATGTCGATCGACGTCTCTTTGGTGGTGCGAGAACGAACTGCGGTGCGAGCCATTAGCCCAGTATGGCCCTCAGCGCTTCGAGGAACGCGCCGTTCTCGTCTTCTGATCCGACCGTTACACGCAGGCAGCCCTCGAGCCGAGGCCAGCTGGCGCAGTTTCGCACCAACACACCAGCGTCGACCAGCTGTTGCCAGACGACCGCGCCATCGCCTGCGGGTCGGAACAGAACAAAGTTTGAGTGCGACGGCCAGAACTCGATGCCGAGATCGCTGAGCCCGTTCTGAATGACCCCTCGTTGCTCGACCAGACGGGCGACTCGAGCCGCCATCTCATCTTCGAAGTCGAGCGCGGTGCTTCCGGCCGCTTGGGAGACTGCGTCGAGGTGATACGGCAAGATCGCAGTGTTGAGACGCTCCGTGATCCAGGTGGGCGCGATGAGGTAGCCAAGGCGGGCTGCGGCCATAGCCCACGTCTTTGAGAACGTGCGGGTAACGATCAGCGGGGCGTCTTCGTCGAAGAGCGTCAACGCAGACCAGTTGCTGAACTGCGCGTACGCTTCGTCGACGACGAGTAGCCCAAACGGCGCGACTGCCGCGAGCACGCGCTCGACGAGTTCGCGTGGTTCGACGAGGCCGGTGGGGTTGTTCGGTGAACACAAGAACGTGACGATTGGGCGGTGCTGTTCGATCGCAGCGATCGCTGAATCAGCGTCGATCGTGAAATCGTGCTGACGGTCGATCTCGATCACACCGGTACCGGTCACACGGGCGATCTGGCCGTGCATGGCATAGGTCGGCTCAAAGGTCAACACCTGGCGACCGGGGCCACCCCACGCAATCAAGATCGTCTGCAGTACCTCGTTTGAACCGTTGGCGACGAAGATATTGTCGGCCGTAAGCTCGGCGCTAGCGGCGTGATGCGCGGCCAACTTGGCACGCAGTTCGGCGGCGCTTCGGTCGGGATACCGATGCCAATCAAGTGCTGCGACCTTGTCTGCGATGGCCTGTTGAAACGCGGCGGGTGGAGGCTCGGGGCTCTCGTTGGTGTTGAGTCGAACATCGACGTCGAGTTGCGGCGAGTGATACCCGGGAAGCTCAGCTAGATCGTCACGGACAGGTGGGCGGAAGCTCATGACAGATCTCGCAGTCGCAGGCGAACCGATTCTGCGTGGGCATCGAGCCCTTCGGCGATGGCGAGGGTTTCGACGTGCGGGCCCGCCCACTTGAGAGCGTCGATGGTGACCGTTACGACGTGTACGTCTTTGGTGAAGTCCCCAACGCCGAGCGCACCACCAAAGCGAGCGGTTCCGTTGGTCGGCAATACGTGCGACGGGCCAGCGATGTAGTCGCCGAGCGACGCTGGTGCCAGCGGTCCGAGAAACACGGCGCCAGCGTGACGAACCCGTTCGACAAGTGCGTCGGCATCCGCGGTCATGAGTTGCAGGTGCTCGGGGGCGATGGCATTGGCGACGTCAATGGCTTGGGCGCCGTCACGCACGATCGCAACGTGGCCGCCCACCGCCAAGGTCGCCGTGATGTCGTCTTTGCGAGGGGCAACGGCGATGAGTTCGGCCATCGCAGTCTCGACGGCAACAACTGCTTCTTCGTCGTAGGCGATCAACCACGAGAGACCATCGGGGCCGTGCTCAGCCTGCACCATCAGATCGATAGCGACATAGCGAGGGTCGGCGGTGCCATCTGTCACCACACAGATCTCAGATGGCCCCGCAAAGGCCGACGGCACGCCCACCACGCCGCTAACTTCACGTTTCGCAATGGCGACGTACACATTGCCAGGGCCGACGATCACATCGACCGGATCGATCGTGTCGGTGCCATACGCCATGGCCGCTATGGCTTGTGCACCACCAACTGCGTACAACTCGTCGACGCCAGCGATCGAGGCCGCAGCGAGGGTCGTGTCAACAACCTTGCCATCGCTGCCCGGGGGTGCACAGACCACGACGGTCTCGACACCGGCCGCCCGGGCTGGAACCGCCGTCATCAAAACAGTGCTGGGATACGCGGCTCGACCACCAGGCACGTAGCACCCGGCTCGGTCAACGGGCTGGCGTATCTGGCGAATCGTCATGCCGCCGCGCTCGTGCACGTGACCGTGATTCGCTTCGGCGCGGTGGAATGCGTCGATCGATGCCGCTGCTTCGCGCAGCGAACTAATCACGGCTGGATCGACTCGACTGATTGCAGCTTCGAGCTCGGCTGGTCGGACCCGAAGCGGGTCCGCGGCAGAGCCATCGAATCTCTCGCCAAGTTCATTGATAGCGGCGTCGCCACGGTCACGAACGTCGGCGATGATTGATCTCACCGCATCGAGCGGACCCGCGCCATCGTCGAGAGGTCGCGGCAAAACGCTGGCGTAATCACCCGTTACCGAGCGGAGATCGTGACGAGTCAGCACGGCGTGCACCGTACCCTTCGCCGACACGATCTCTAAAGCGATTTCGGCACGAAACTATCGATCGGTGTTGCTACAACGCCGCTAAGCAACTAGAACCGGCGGCGATGACAGCTGACCAGAAGCCCACCCCTTCCAACGATGCCGCCGAGCTGTCGTCGATCACCTCGGTGCTCGAAGATCTGCAAGCCCGAGTCGTGATCGTGGCCGATCGCTGGCGCGAAATCGAGCGCGACGATGTCGCAGGCGACCTCTATGACGTCGACCGCTCACTGCGCAACGCCCAACGCCGCATGCGACGAGCCATGATCTCCCTAAACGACTAGGCACTCGGCTAGTTCGGCCAGTAGAGCCACCAAACAAGTGCAACTTGCCCGCCCACAGCGTGAGAAGTGCACCAAGTTCACCAACAGCGCGCCCGGATCCCCCCACCCCGCCCCCACCCACCAATCCGCCGAGTGAGCCACCGAGGCCCTCGGCCGAAGGTGTCGAAACGACCGCGGCAGCAAAGAGCGTGTCGAAACGACTGCGAAGCAAAAAAGATGCCGACGCCTCCGAAGAGGCGTCGGCGTTGGCGACACAGGGCGGCGGATCCCTGAGCTAGTCACCAATTTGTTGGGTGGCGGAACCCAACAGTTAGAGACTATAGCGTGCGGGTTGGGTCGCGCCATGCACCCACGAGTAGGTGCATGTACCTACTGTGACGCCTCGCGAACGACACCCACTGCGAGACCCATTGACGGTGTCTGTGGCAGCTACTCTCAGCGTGTGAAGCCCTTAGCACCGACCTTCGATACTGCCGCACAACGCTGGACGATCGACGTGCCAAGCGCCACGAGCTCGGCTGATTTGGCCGATGCACTGCCCGCGGCCGTGAGCGCCGTCTCTGACGCCGGCGGTGGCGTCACCCACCTTTGGATTCACGAGATCAACGACGATCTCGATGTCGTGGCGACAGATCACGACTTCACGCCCCACCGCGACCTCTGGCAGCTGCGCTGTGACCTTCCGGCCGAGCGTTCGACGATCGAGACCCGCGCATTCACGATCGAAGATGCCGCATCGATGGTTGCGGTCAACAACCGAGCGTTCAGTTGGCATCCAGAGCAAAGCGGGCTCACCGTCGAGGCACTAACTAAGACCATGCAAGAGCCCTGGTTCAACGCTGATGGCTTCCGGTTGTACCAACCCGACGACGAATTGTTGGGCTTCTGCTGGACCAAGGTGCACGCAGACCTCGACCCGGTACTCGGCGAGATCTACGTCATAGCCGTCGACCCATCGGCACACGGTCAAGGTCTCGGATCGCCAATGACGCTGGCAGGACTTGACTGGCTGGCAGCGCAAGGAATTGCTCACGGGATGCTCTACGTCGAGAGCGATAACGCAGCAGCCAACCGCACCTACGAACGCATCGGCTTCGTGCATCACCACACAGATCGCGCCTACAACCGTACGATCGAGACATCAGCCAGATGAAGACGAGTCTCTACGACCTCGAGCGTCATCAACTCGACGAGCTCTGCGACGGCCAGCCGAGCTATCGCGTCGATCAACTGTGGCAGGGGCTCTACCGCGACTTCGCGCCGATCGGCGAGATAACGACGATCCCCAAGGCGCTTCGAGCCGAGCTCGAAGAAGCCGCTGCCCCGGCTCTCACACAAGTGCAACGCCAGAGCGCCGACAAAGGCCAGACCATCAAGTGGCTGTGGAAGCTGCACGACGGCCACCAGGTCGAGACGGTGCTCATGCTGTACCCCAAGCGCGCAACGGTCTGCGTCAGTTCCCAGGCGGGCTGCGCCATGGCTTGTGGCTTCTGCGCGACAGGCCAAGCCGGGTTCGATCGGCACCTGACCGCAGGCGAAATCATCGAACAAGTCGTCGAGGCCGCCCGAGCAGCGGGTGACCGTCGCGTTTCTAACGTCGTCTTCATGGGCATGGGTGAACCATTGGCCAACTTTGATCACACCTGGCGTGCCGTTGGTCGATTCACCGATGCAATGGGCATGTCGGCTCGATCGATCACCATGTCAACCGTGGGGCTCGTGCCGGGTATCAAAAAGCTCATCGAAGCCGAACGACCGGTCACTC
>Ga0209828_1001676_pt1 | contig 19652 bp, 18 predicted proteins | sample MaitaG_FD_187429 | JGI IMG/M metagenome (GOLD analysis project Ga0209828, IMG submission 187429) | Marine algal microbial communities from Maine, USA - Maine_Asex2 metaG (SPAdes) (version 2) | ecosystem: Host-associated > Algae > Red algae > Unclassified | place: Maine, USA | collected 2015-01-05 | reverse complement strand
CCAAAAAAATTAACCTCCATTAGCCTTCTTAAAACGGTTTCATCAGTTTCAATAGCTTTTGCTCGTTGGCTTATACCAGCATTGTTAATTAAATAGTCAATTTCTCCTGTTTGCGAAATTATTTTTTCGGTGAGTACATTAAAATTTTTCGCTTCACTCAAATCTAAAACTTGTACAAAAGTGTTTTTAGCAGATGGGTCAATCGTTTGTTGAACCGCTAATAATTTATCCATTTTTCGGCCACTCAAAATTACGGTAGCTCCTTCATTAACCAATTGTTTGCTAATGGCAGCACCAATACCGCTGCCAGCTCCGGTTACCCAGCAAATTTTTCCTCTAAAAAACATCTTATAAAATAAAATTATTGATAATAAAAACTAAAAATACGATTACATTAAAATGATTGACTGCAAAAAAAGAAAAAACCATTGTAAAGTGATGAATTTTTTGCGTTTAAGACAAACAATGTTAATAACACTTGCGCTTTTGTATAAAATAATTGTAGTCCTATCATTTATTTGATAATTTTGACCAAATAACATTTTATACAAAGCAATGAAAATTTCGAACGAACTGAAAGTTGGCTTATTAGCTTTAGTAGCACTAATAGTTTTTATTGTTGGTTTTCAATATTTAAAGGGTAAAGATATTTTTAGCGATCAAAATACCTATTATGTAATATACGACAATGTTCAGGGTTTAGTCGAATCCAGCCCTGTACAGTATAGAGGTTTAATTATGGGCCAAGTAGAAAACCTGCAAATAATGCCTAACAATCAAAATAAAATTTTAGCCACCTTAATAGTTAACGAAAATATTAAATTGAGCAAAGGTTCAATAGCCCAAATATACAGCACAGGTTTAATTAGCGATAAGGCCATTAACCTTATACAAAACTCCAACAATGTTTTACGCAATGAAATACCCGAAAATCAGTTAGCCATAAGTGGCGATACGCTTTTTGGCGATGTACAAATGGACATTACCGAAACGGTAGCCCTCGAAATATTGCCGGTGCGTAAAAAAGCAGATGAACTAATGGGTTCTATCGATTCTATATTAAATGTAATACAAGGAGTTTTCGATAAAGAAACGCAAAACAATATTACCTCAAGCATAGTAAGTATTGGCACTATTTTAAAAGATTTTGAAAAAACAACCAGTAGCCTTAACAAACTGATTGATGAAGAAAAAGAGAACCTGAAAGAAATTTTTGATAACGTAAATCAAATAACAGGAACCTTAGCACTAACCAACGACAAAATTAATACCCTGTTAGACAACAACTCCAATAAAATAACCTCAATTATGAATAGTGTAGACTCCATATTATTTGACGTAGAACAAATAACCGACGAATTTGCAGAAATAGAGGTAAAAGAGTTAACCGAAAGAGCCAAAGGTTCAATAAAAAATTTGGAGGAAATTTTAGGCCAGTTAAACAACCCAGAAGGCACGTTAGGCAACCTATTAAACAACCCAGAAATGTATAACAAGGTTACCAGTACCATTCAAAGCTTTGAAGATTTAATAACCGATTTGCAAAAGAATCCAAAAAAATACGTACAATTTTCTTTAGTACAACGTCGTTCTGCCGAACAAAAAGCAGCAGATAAAGCAGCTAAACAACAACAAAAGGGTAATTAATACTTTAATAAAATAGTAAATTACCTTTTTGAAACATATTTTTTGTAAAACTTATATAAACAACAACAGAATTTGGGGAAGCGAAATATATTTGTTCGCAAAAACGGGCTCCCCGCTTTCCGCTACTTTATACCACCCCGCCTTGCGGATGCGGTATAAAACGCTGCAATCGGGGCTAAATCTTCTAACAGCAGTTTCCCGTATTTTGCTTTTCATTATATTTATAGTGCTATTTACAACAACTAAAACCAACGGCCAAAACACCAACCCTGTTGACAGTATTGCCAACGACATTCTAAAAAACAACCTCATTACAATTAAATATGCAGATTATTTAGAAGGCACCAACAACGACAGCATAAAGTTTGATAAGCTCGTAGGCAAAGTACATCTTTTGCAAGACAATGTAAACTTGTATTGCGACTCTGCCTACTTTTACACCAACAACAATAAAGTGCAGGCAATGGGTAACGTAATTGTTGAGCAAGGCGACTCTGTGCAAATTGCTTGCGATCAATTAGATTATAATGGCAACTCGCAACAAGCTATTTTAACAGGTAATGCACAAGTAACCGATGGAGATGCGCAAATCAGCAGTTCTGATCTGCAATATAATTTACAAACTAAAATGGGCTACTATTTTAATGGTGGTGAAATAATAAACAAAGAGGTAACATTAAGCAGTACTTCGGCTGCTTATAATGGCAATACCAAAAACGTAACTTACACAGGTAACGTAGAGTTAATTAATGAAAAGTATGTACTAACTACCGATTCTTTAATTCATAACCTAACTACCGAAATAGCAGAATATTACGGTACAAGCTCAAAAGTGGCCACCGAAACCAACATTATAGAAGGCAATGAGGGATACTTCGATTTAAAAAACAACATTGCTAATTTTGGTAGTAGAACCGAAATTTTTGGCGACCAATATGTAAGCGCTGATAGTTTGGCTTATAATGGCACAGACAGTCTTTATAAAGCTTTTGGAAATGCAATTGTACAAAAAGATAGCTTATATGTAGAAGCCGACACCATCTTTTATAATGCCAAAACAAAATTGGCCAACGCTTATGGCAATGCTTATTTGTATAACGAAGGTACAGAAGTAATGGGAGCGCAATTATTTTACAGCCAACTAACTGGGCAAGCCGAAGTAAAAGGGCAATGTTATTTAACCGATGGAGAAATAGATGCCTTTGGGGAAGAAATGCGCTTTAATGAAGAAACGGGAGATGGAACATTAATGGGTGCTGCCGAACTGTACAACGCAAGTGGTTTTATAAAAGCCGACACACTTTATTTTAATGAAACCAATGAAACAGGAACTGCCCACAACAACATCATTTTTAAAGATTTTATAAAACAGATAACCTTAACAAGCCACTACCTTAATTTTAGGCAAAAAGATAAATATGTTTTTGCTACTGATACCCCTTACTTAATAAATGTACAGAATGGAGATAGTGTTTTTATTAAGGCCGATACTTTAATTGCCAGTTCAGTAAAAGACTCCGAAGCATCAAATTTTACGGCTTATAGAAATGTAGCAGTTTATAAAACTGATATGCAAGCGGTATGCGATTCTTTTTATTATGATGGTATGGACTCCGTATTTCACTTTGTTAAAAAATCTATTTTATGGGTAGAAAATAATCAATTGGTAGCCGATACTATTCAACTTTACTCGCAAAATGAAGAATTGAAACAATTGCGTTTGAAGAACAATTCTTTTTTTGGTTCAACCACATTTACCGATTTATACGACCAAGTAAAAGGCCGCTATATTACTGGTAATTTTGTTGATGGTAAAATGAATAATATGGAAGTAATTAAAAATGCAGAAAGCTTATACTTTATTAAAAATGAAAAAGATGAATTTACTGCTGTTAACCAAGCCAAGTGCGACACCATTGAAGTGCAATTAAATGAAACCCAAAATGTGAAAAATATAACATTTAGGAGTAAAGCCGATGCTACTACCGAACCTATCAATAAAGTTGATCCTTTTTCGTTAAAAGTAGCAGGCTTTATGTGGTATAGTAATTTAAAGCCCAGTTTAAGTAATTTTTCAGCACTATTAAACATCATAAATAAACCAGTTAATTAGTTTTTATATTTATTGCTATTTTTTTATATGGAAAATTTATTAGAAATACTGAAATACGTTTTACCTTCTTTAATTGTATTTGCAACGGCCTATTATATTTTGCATACATTTTTAAAAAACCAAACTATTTTACAGCAAATTAAATATAGGGAGAAAGCCTTAGATCAAGTTTTGCCTTTGCGCTTGCAAGCTTACGAACGAATTTCTTTGCTGATAGAACGCATTTCACCAACAAGTATGATACCAAGAGTTAAAGTACCTCAAATGAATGCTAATGAACTGCAAGTTGCTATGCTTAATAACATACGCCAAGAGTATGAATATAACTTAACCCAACAAATTTATATTAGCAGTCAACTCTGGAATTTGGTAACTAATTTAAAAGAAGAAACCGTTAATATGATTGCCAGTATTAGTGCTAATTTACCAGAAGATGCTAGCTCAACCGAATTTAGTAGAGAAATATTTCAGTCGATGTTAAACACTAAAGGTGGTTTTCCTACCAATAAAATTTTAGATGTTTTAAAAGAAGAAGTAAAAGAACTGTACTAAATTACGATTAAATAATGCAATTTAATAAAGTTCGAAATTGGATTTTTACAGGTTTACTTTTCTCACTTATCTGCGGATGTTTTACAAACGATCCATACCCAAAACAAATTAAATTTAAAAATAATGAAGCCGAACTAAGCAGTAGCCAACAACAAAACTTGCTTCATCAGGTGGACTCTTTATTAAATAAAAGCTACATCAATCAAACAGATATTTTAGCTAAACTTTTTAAACTTAACAACTTACCGGCCGACACTATTTTATTAGCAACCGATTTTGCACAACAAATTACCCTTAATTTGCGGGAGGCTTTTAACGATAAACACCTTTCATTATATTACGATACTGCTTTGGTAAAACGGCTCACTTACCAACAACGCAAAGGCGAAAATTGGAACGATGTACAATTTTATGAAGCCTATATAGAACAAGAAGACTTGGTAAAAAGCAATAATTTCGACTTTAAAAAGCTGGAAATTTTGTCGGGAAATGTGGGTTATTTACAGTTTAATTATTTCGCAAAATTAGAGAATGCCCAACCAACAATTGATGCTACAATGCAATTTTTAAGCAACTGTGATGCCTTAATTATAGACTTGCAAGAAAATGCTGGTGGCCATGTAAATACCGCCGAATACATTAGTAGTTTTTTTTATCCTAAAAATACCACTTTGTTTTTTAGAAGTTTAGCAGATGAAACAGAGATTGAATATTTTGCAAAAGGAGTTGGCCCCGAAAGTTTACAAACCATACCATTGTACATTTTAATTAATGAACGAACTGCTTCTGCCGCCGAAATAATTACTAATACCTTTATGGAAACAAAAAGAGCAACCGTAATAGGTAGCCTTACTTGGGGTGGAGCGCATGCCTGTGCTATGGTAATTTTAAATGATGCTTTTGTATTGCAATTACCTTTTTCAAAATTGGGAGGGCCAATAAGCAAAACTAATTGGGAGGCCAAAGGCATTGAACCAGATATTACCAAAGCCCCCAAAAACATTATTGAAAATGCACATCACTTAGCTATTTCTGATTTGTTGGATAAAACGATTAACACAAAATCAAAGCGGAAATATAAAGGCATCTTAAAATCAATTGAAGCAAAATTTAAAGAGGAAACACCAAATTTAAATGATTTCGTAGGCACTTATGGTAATCATCAATTTGAGGTGAAAAACGAGTTGTTGCATTATAACATAACAGGTAGCAGGCCCATTAAACTTTTGCCAGTTAGTGATGATGAATTTATATTGCTGAATAGCAGGTTTGAAACCGTTTTTTTTAGTAGAACAAAACGTGGAAATGTTTATGCTACTAACTTTGTAAAAATTAATGGAGATACGTTGAGTTATTTAATTAACGAAAACGATTTTGGTAAGAGGTGACTCTTTTTTTTTAAAACAAAAAGGTTATCTAATGTAAAAAAACCAGTAATTTATTTTATGGCTCTTTATACCTACTTTTTTAATTGATAAATACAAGTAGTCTACATTTTTAAATTAAGTTCAAAAAATAAATTCTCCAAAACATTTGCTTATGTCGGTTAGTTTAAATTAATTTGCGTACTTAAATGAAGAAAAATATAGATACAACAATTTGGTGGTGGTCATTTTATAATGAGTAATACTGGTTGTGTATGCTATTAAAATAATAATTTATAAGCTCGCCATACCGGCGGGCTTTTTTATTTTTAAGCAATGAAGAAATATCAATTTATAACAACACATAAAAAAATGTTGGCCGATACGCTAACGCCAGTGAGCATATATTTGGCTTTGCGCGATTTATTTCCAGGTACTATTCTGTTAGAAAGTTCTGACTATCATACCAAAGAAAATAGCTTGAGCTATATATGCTGCAAACCTGTAGCCAGTATAAAGGTAAATGATGGAGAAATTACGCAGCAATACCCAGCAGCAAAAACTAATAAACGTGCAATAGAACCCACTGAAAATTTTAGTGATGTTTTGTTTCAATTTATCAATAACTTTGAAACAGATGAAGATAGCACTAAAAAAATACTAAATAATGGCATTTTTGGCTATTGCACTTTCGATGCTGTTCAATACTTTGAAGACATTAAATTTACCACACCAAAGCATGTTGATAAAATAATTCCCGATGCTTTTTACCAACTGTTTCAAGTGGTATTGGTAATAGATCATTTTAAAAATGAGTTATATTTTTTCGAACATTTAATAAGTGGTATTAATAATTTCCCAATTCAAAAGGAAGTATTAGCGGCTATCCAAAATCGTAATTCGAGCATTTATAAGTTTGAAACACAAAAGGAAGAAGAAAGCAATTTAACAGATGAGGAATTCATACAAATGATAGAGCAAGGCAAAAAGCATTGTTTTAGAGGTGATGTTTTTCAAATGGTTTTGTCGCGGCGGTTTAGCCAAAATTTTAAAGGTGATGATTTTAATGTGTATCGATCTTTACGTTCGGTTAACCCATCGCCCTATTTATTTTATTTCGATTTTGTTGATTTTAAAATATTTGGCTCTTCACCCGAAGCCCATTTAATAGTTAAAAATAAGGAAGCCGAAATTCACCCAATAGCAGGCACTTATAAACGCACGGGTAATGATGAAAAAGATGCCAAACTTGCTATTAAGTTAAGTAAGGACGAAAAAGAAAATGCCGAACATGTAATGTTGGTTGATTTAGCCCGTAACGATTTAAGTGTTTATGGAGAAGAAGTTAAAGTAGATACTTACAGAGAGGTTCAATATTTTTCGCACGTAATACATTTGGTTAGCAAGGTAAAAGCTACAGTAAAAACTATTGAAAATGGAATGAAATTGATTGGCAGCACGTTTCCGGCAGGTACTTTAAGTGGTGCGCCAAAATATAAAGCTTTGCAGTTAATAGACAAATATGAAAATGAAAACCGTAGCTTTTATGGAGGCGCAATTGGTATTATTGGTTTCGATGGTAGCTTTAATCACGCCATTATTATTCGCTCTATCTTATCAAAAAATAATAAGTTAATGTATCAAGCGGGCGCAGGCGTAGTTTCTGAAAGCAACAGCTTAAACGAAAATCAAGAAGTGTTTAACAAAATTGCTGCCATCCGCTCAGCAATTGAAAAAGCCAATAAACTATGAAGATTTTAATAATAGATAACTACGATAGTTTTACCTACAACATTGTTCATGTGGTAAAGGCCTTTGGCCTTAAGCCAGTTGTTTTTAGAAATGATAAAATTGATATTGATGCCATAGATGCTTATGACAAAATAATTTTATCGCCAGGCCCTGGCATACCAAATGAGGCAGGTTTGCTAAAAGAAATTATTAAAACTTACGCATCAAAAAAACCAATATTTGGCGTTTGTTTGGGTTTGCAAGCTATAGCAGAAGTTTTTGGTGGAAGCCTTATCAATTTAAAAAAAGTATATCACGGCGTTAACTCGCCCATCAATATTATTGAAGAAGATTACATTTTTAATGGGGTAGAAAATAATTTTTTAGCAGGTAGGTACCACAGTTGGGTAGCAGATGCAGAAACTTTACCTGAAGAATTAGTAATAACAGCCAAAGATAAAAACAATGAAGTTATGGCGATTAAACATAAAACTTACGATGTACGAGCGGTGCAATTTCACCCAGAAAGTATACTAACCGAACACGGATCTTTAATTATAGAAAACTTTTTAAAACACTAATTTTTTTATGAAAGCAACTTTGTCCAATCTTTTTCAGCATAATGTTTTAGATGAAAAACAAGCCTACGATGCCTTAATGGAAATTAGCAAAGGCAATTGCAGCGATGCACATATTGCCAGCTTTTTAACCGTTTATCAAATGCGTGCAATAAGTGTACAAGAGTTATCTGGTTTTAGAAATGCGTTGTTAGATTTATGTATTGAAATTGATTTAAAAGAATTTGATCCTATTGATTTATGTGGCACCGGAGGCGATGGAAAAGATACGTTTAATATCTCAACTCTAAGTGCAATTGTGGCTGCGGGCGCAGGCGTAAAAGTAGCTAAACACGGCAATTACGGCGTTAGTTCAGCTTGCGGTTCAAGCAATGTAATGGAGCATTTGGGCTATCAATTTACTAATGATATTCCTACCTTAAAAACTCAAATTGATAAACACAATCTATGCTTTTTACACGCACCTTTATTTCACCCTGCAATGAAACATGCGGGGCCGGTTAGGAAAGCACTCGGCTTCAAAACATTTTTTAATATGTTGGGGCCAATTGTTAATCCAGCAAAAGTTAAGAAGCAATCGACAGGCGTTTTTTCTTTACAGTTGGCTCGCTTGTATAATTATATTTTCCAAAATGAAACTAACCATAAGTACAATATTGTTTTTGCTTTAGATGGCTACGATGAAATTTCGTTAACAGGTGGCTTTAAAATAATTACACAACATAAGGAGGAATTGTTGCAACCCGAAAACATTGGCTTTGCCCAACATACACAGCAAAGTTTATTTGGCGGTTCAACAGTAGCAGCAGCAGCAAAAATCTTTACCGATATTTTAGAAGGTAAAGGCTCACAAGCCCAAAATGAAGTAGTGTTGGCCAATGCAGGTTTTGCAATCAATTGTGCCTCTGATTTTAATGATGTAAAACTGGCTATAAATTTGGCGAAAGAAAGTTTAATAAGTGGTAAGGCTTTAGAGGTATTAAAAAATTTAACTGCTTAAAATGAACATACTGCAAAAAATATTAATACATAAAAAAAATGAAGTAGCCGAAGCAAAGGCGGTAAAAAGTATTACTGATTTTGAACAGCAGGTTTTGTTTGATCGGAACTGCGCATCTTTAAAAGAAAAAATACAACAAAATAATTTTGGCATAATTGCTGAGCTAAAACGCAAAAGCCCAAGCAAAGGTTGGTTGCATAAAAATTTGAACTACAACAAAACTGCTGGCGATTATGAGAAGGGTGGGGCAGTAGCTTTATCGGTATTAACTGATGAAGCGTTTTTTGGCGGGAAGTTAGAATATTTACGAGAAGTAAAAGCAACAGTTGATTTACCGCTATTAAGAAAAGATTTTATTGTAGATGAATTTCAATTGTATGAAGCAAAGGCTTTTGGTGCTGATATAGTTTTGCTAATTGCAGCTGCATTGACTGTAGAAGAAACAAAAAACTTGTCTGTAAAAGCTAAGGAATTAGGTTTAGAAATTTTGTTAGAAATACATAATGATGCAGAGTTAAATTATATAAACGAATATGTTGATTTTGTAGGAGTGAACAATCGAAACTTAAACACTTTTGAAGTAAGCATGGAAACTTCAATAAACCTAGCTGATAAAATACCTAACAACTTTATTAAAGTAAGTGAAAGTGGTATTACCAATGCTAATGAAATTAAGTTGTTGAAAGATGCTGGTTTTCAATTGTTTTTAATAGGGGAACATTTTATGCGAAATGAAATGCCAGGATTGGCTTGTAGCAATTTAATTCAAGCTGTAAATGAATTAATGTGAGCAAGCCATTAATTAAAGTCTGCGGTATGAAGTATTTAAATAATGTAGAAAGTATAGCGGCATTAAAACCAGACTTTATGGGTTTTATCTTTTATGAAAAATCTAAAAGAAAAGTAGCAGTTGAAGAGTTAGATTTGTTGTTAGCAGCCTTGCCTTCATCAATAAAAAAAGTTGGTGTATTTGTTAACGCATCTTACCATAAAATTTTGAAATTTAAAAACAAATTTGATTTAATACAATTGCACGGCGATGAAACACCTAAATATTGCAAACAAATAAAAGATGAACGTTGTAGTATTATTAAAGCTTTTGGAGTGAATGAGGAATTTGATTTCAATAACATAAAAAAATACTTACCTTATTGTAATTACTTTTTGTTTGATACTAAAACTTTTGACTATGGTGGTTCTGGTAAAAAATATAATTGGCAAAAATTAAGTGAATATCAGTTTAATAAACCTTTCTTTTTGTCGGGCGGTATAAGTTTAGATGATATAGATTTAATAAATGAAATACAACATCCTCAATTGTTTGCGGTTGATATTAATAGTAAATTTGAAATTAAGCCTGGCGTAAAATATGTTGAACAGGTGCAATCTTTTATAAAAAAAATACGCTTATGAAATATGAAGTAGATAAATATGGTTATTACGGGGAATTTGGTGGGGCGTTCATCCCTGAATTGCTTTATCCTAATATTGAGGAATTACGCAATTGTTATTTGACTTATATAAATGACGAAAGCTTTAACAAAGAATTTGAGGCTTTGTTAAAGGATTATGTTGGCCGACCAACACCTTTATATTTTGCCAAACGATTAAGCGAAAAGTATGAAACTAAAATTTATTTAAAGCGAGAAGATTTGTGTCATACAGGCGCTCATAAAGTAAACAACACCATTGGGCAAATTTTAATAGCGCAACGCTTAGGTAAAAAAAGAATTATTGCAGAAACTGGAGCAGGGCAACATGGCGTAGCTACTGCAACTGTTTGTGCACTAATGGGTTTGGAGTGTGTAATATATATGGGCGCAAAAGATGTAGAACGGCAAGCACCTAATGTGGCCCGAATGAGAATGTTGGGCGCAACCGTTAAACCAGAATATAGCAGCAGTCAAAGTTTAAAAGATGCCACCAATGCTGCCATGCGCGATTGGATTAACAACCCAGATTCAACACACTATATTATTGGTTCGGTGGTTGGCCCGCACCCTTACCCAGATATGGTAACACTTTTTCAATCGGTAATAAGTAAAGAAATAAAAGCACAGTTGACTGGTTTACCCGATTATGTAATTGCTTGTGTTGGCGGAGGGAGTAATGCTGCTGGTGCTTTTTATCATTTTTTGGAAGAGCCAACAGTGAAATTGGTTGGTGTAGAAGCGGCAGGAAAAGGTATTGATACTAACGAAACAGCAGCAACGCTTGCGCTCGGAACGCCAGGTGTTTTGCATGCCAGCCGTACTATTATGATGCAAACAGCAGACGGGCAAGTGGTTGAACCACATTCTATTTCTGCAGGTTTAGATTACCCAGGTATTGGCCCATTGCATGCTCATTTAAAAGAAAGCGGCAGAGGTATTTATTTAAATGCTACCGACCAGCAAGCTATTGATGCAGTATTTGAATTGTCGCAGTTAGAAGGTATTATTCCAGCGTTGGAAACTGGGCACGCTTTGGCAGTTTTAAAAGAGATGAATTTACAACCAGATGAAGTAACGGTTATTAATTTAAGTGGCAGAGGCGACAAAGATTTAGAAACTTATATGAAGTTTGTTTGATAGCTTTACATTACAAAATTTGATTTAAATAATTGATATGAATATTGAAGCAAAAAAAATGATGTTATACGGATGATACTTTCAATAGCCGATGAAGGTCTATTGGATCAAATAAAGATAAGAATTGTGAATGCAAAATCTCAAGAAAATACTGGTAATAAAGAGAAAACAATAGAAAAGTATCAAACTAAAGTTGTAGAAAAATTAGATTTAGAATTGATAAAGAAAGAACAAAATATTAATGTCCTTCTATTATTGAAATAGAAAAATTGATTAATGAAGCAGACATACAAGAACCTATTGAGGAACTGCTTAAAATGATTTGAACTATGAATTATGTTCTTGATACAAATATTATTTTCCTTTACCTAAGAGATCAAAAAGCCAAAAAAGAATATTTAGATGATGTTTTTTTAGATTTATTATTAGTAAACAAACAAAAATTAGATGAACAGATTAATTGAAAAAATAAGCAAGGAGAAAAAAAGCCTTCTCAATATTTATTGTACTGCGGGTTATCCTAACCTAAAAGATACTACTAAAATATTAACAGCTTTGCAAAATGCAGGTGTCGATCTTATTGAAATTGGTATTCCCTTTAGCGACCCATTAGCAGATGGGCCAACTATACAACACAGCAATAGTATTGCATTAAATAATGGCATCTCTATTCCTCAAATTTTTGATCAACTAAAAGATATTCGGCAAACGGTAAGCGTTCCATTAATTTTAATGGGCTACTTAAACCCTGTTTTACAATACGGCTTTGAAGCTTTTTGTAAGCAATGTAAAGCGGTTGGTATTGATGGTTTAATAATTCCAGATTTGCCTTTGTATGAATACACTTCCAAATACAAAGCCATCTTTCAAAAATACAACTTATCCAATATCTGCTTAATTACACCCAAAACAAGTGAAGCACGCATTAAAGAAATTGATGAACAAAGTAGCGGCTTTATTTATGCGGTAAGCAGCAGCAGCACAACTGGTACAAAAGAAAAAGCAATTAGCAACAACCCGTTTTTTGAGCAACTTGCTACAATGAAATTGAACAACCCAGTATTGATTGGTTTTAACATAAAAGATAATGCTACGTTTACTAATGCTTGTAATTATGCCAATGGTGCAATAATTGGTAGTGCTTTTATTAAAGCAATTGAAAAGAGTAAAAATTTAGAGGAAGATATTCAGAAATTTGTAAATGAAGTTAGAGGAGGCTAAACTTTCAGATGGCTTTGTAAATACTGGATGATATCACAATTTTTTCATCATAAAAATATTATATAACACTTTCAATAGAATAAAAGCCATCTTACATAATACAAACTTTAAATTTTTGTAAAAACAGTTGAACCCTAAATCTCCATTTCTGGAACATCTCCATTTACCACTAGCTTCCCACTTGTAGCTGCTTCTATCTCTTTTACAGTTACGCCGGGTGCACGTTCTTTTAATTCAAAACCATTTCTGGTAACTTCTAAAACTGCTAAGTTGGTAACTATTTTGGTAATGCAGCCCACGCCAGTTAAAGGTAATGAACATTTAGGCAGTAATTTCGAATCGCCCCGTTTGTTGGTGTGCATCATGGCAACAATAATATTATCAGTGCCTGCCACTAAATCCATAGCGCCGCCCATGCCTTTTACCATTTTGCCCGGTATTTTCCAGTTAGCAATATCTCCAGTTTCCGATACTTCCATAGCGCCTAAAACGGTAAGGTCAATATGTCCACCTCTTATCATAGCAAAACTTTCAGCCGAATTAAATAGCGAACTGCCCGGCAAAGTAGTTACCGTTTGTTTACCAGCATTAATCATATCGGCACTTACTGCTTCTTTTTTAGGAAAAGGTCCCATGCCAAGCAAACCATTTTCTGAGTGTAGGGTTACCGAAACGTCATCAGGTATATGGTTGGCAATTAAAGTTGGTATGCCAATACCTAAATTTACGTAGTAGCCATCTTTTAATTCTTTGGCAATTCTTTTAGCAATTCCATTTTTATCTAAAGCCATATTGTTTTAATTTTTTGGTAAGCTATTTATTGGGTAATCGTTAAATTTTCGATGCGCTTTTCATAGTCAACCCCTTTAAAAATACGTTGCACAAAAATACCAGCGGTATGTATTTCATTAGCATCTAATTCACCAGGCTTTACCAATTCTTCAACTTCTGCAATAGTAATTTTACCAGCAGTTGCCATCATTGGATTAAAATTACGGGCAGTACCTTTAAAAATGAGATTGCCATCGGTGTCTCCTTTCCAAGCTTTTACCAAAGCAAAATCGGCAGTTAACGAGTTTTCTAAAATACACATTTTGCTACCAAATTTTCGTGTTTCTTTACCTTCTGCTACTTCCGTACCATAACCAGTTGCTGTAAAAAATGCAGGAATACCAGCACCACCAGCTCTAATTTTTTCGGCTAAAGTACCTTGTGGAGTCAACTCAACCTCTAGCTCACCCGACAATAGCTGCTTTTCAAAAATAGCGTTTTCTCCTACATAAGAAGAAATCATTTTTTTAACCTGCCGTTGATGCAACATTAAACCAATGCCAAAATCATCAACCCCAGCATTGTTAGAAATGCAAGTTAAACCACTAATACCTTTTTTTACTAAGGCAGTAATACAATTTTCTGGAATACCGCATAGGCCAAAACCACCAAACATTAGGGTGCAATTATCAGGTATATCTGCGGTTGCCTTTTCGGCGTTTTGATAAACTTTATTCATATTTTAATCCAATCATTCGCAAGTTATCGTTTTAATTTACAAAATAAAAATTTGGATTAACATCACTTTGTGATTACGTAATTTTAATATAAGATGTGCTTTCATTATATTACCATTTTTAACCAAATTAATCTGTCGATAAATGAATTTAAAAAATTTACTATTTACTTTTGTCATTACCTGTAGCTTGTTTTTTTCAAATACTTCCAATGCTCAAAATGAGTACCTTATTTCTTACGAAAAAATTGTAAGTTACCCAACCTCAACATTCGAGTTTTTGTTGCCCACACTAATTGATGAGAACTTTCCAATAAGTATAGATTCGGTATTTAACAACTTAGATTTGCAATACACAGTTGATTTATACAAAGTATTATACAACTGTGAGCATCCTGTTCACGGCAACATTCAAGCTTCTGGTGCTATTGCTATTCCGCAGGCAACTAATTGCAATTTACCTTTAGCCATTTACCAACACGGCACTACTTTTAATTGGGATGGCGTTCCATCTTACTTATCGTTAGAACATTATTTGGGTTCCATGTTTAGTACTTCGGGCTATGTATCTTTAATGCCAGATTATTTAGGTTTGGGAGATTCGCCTTATATGCACCCTTATAGTCACGCGCAATCAACTGCCAATGCAGGCCGAGATATGATTAGAGCTTTTAAAGAAATGGCTTATGAATTGGGCATCACTTGGAACGAAGAAATTTTTATAACCGGTTACTCGCAAGGTGGCCATGGTGCCATGGCTTTGTTTAAATCGTTAGAAGAAGACCACAGCGATGAGTTTACCGTAACAGCTTGTTCTGCCTTATCAGGTGCTTACAATATTTCTGGTATTCAAGAAGCGGTGATGTGGCAAGATTATGATAGCCCAAAATATTTACCTTATGTAATAGTAGGTTATCAATCGGTTTACCCAAATTTGTTAGGTGATTATAAAAATTTTTTTAAAGAAGAGTTTGATGGCTTAAATAATTTTGAAGGTAATACTAAAGAATTTTTTGAAATATTAAATCAATACGAAATACCCAAAACCCCAATTAATATGATTAAAGATGAGTTTAAAGAAGCCTATATGACCGATGATAATCATCCACTAAAAATTGCCATGCGGGAAAGTGATAATTTTGATTGGGATGCCAAAGCACCACTATACTTGCAAGGCTGCTGCGATGATGAACAAGTAATGATTGGCAATTCGGAATTGACTTACGACACAATGGTGGCACGCGGTAAAACAAATGTTGAATTTACAGATTATTGTAATGAATACCCCGAAGCTCGCCCTTTGCAACACAACCCCTGCATACCATATTGTTTGTTACAAACTAAGCAATTTTTTGATGCCAATAGCACACGAACACAATGCAATCCTACCCCAGTAGACATTAAAGAAAATGAAAATAATATTGAATTTGGTTTATATCCAAACCCAGTTATTGGTAGCTTTACCAACTTAACCATTAAAAAAGTAATTAATGAAAACGTAAGCCTTAGCTTGTACAATACTCACGGGCAATTGCTTTGGGTTAAAAATGAAAATCAGTTAGCTACCCAAACCAAAATTAATACAGCTGATTTAACAAACGGTTTTTACAGCTTAATTATAACAAGCGAAACAAATAAATTAAGTGTTCCGTTTTTTGTGAGTAAATAAAACAAATAATTAAAAATTGTAACAAGCTTGTATAAAGAAATGATGCTTTTTTTTGAAGCGAAACCTTTGAGTTTTGTGGATACACCCGTCCTGCTTTCCGTTCAAATGCTATTGCTTTGCTGCAAATGCCAAGCTACAAAATAGCATAACCACTACAATCAGGGCTAATTTGGAAACAATATTCTTCGGGTAAATTTTTCAATAAGTTACAAAAAATCCTTTTAGTAAAACTAAAAGGATTTTTTATTTACCCATCCATTTCCAGAAAGGTATAATTTCTACTTTACCAACTCCTTTTATGTTGTAAGTATCTTCTTCATCATAAGTTATCAGCTTGGCTTTTTTTAAATTGAAAAACTGCATTGCTTCTGCTATGCCGTTAAATTCTCTATCTTTATTATGCCTGTCTAACTGCCAACAAACTTGGTATAATTGATGCTTACCTTTTTCTACCGCAACAAAATCGCACTCATTTTTTTCTTGAAAATAATATATTTCAGCATGTTTATGTCTTAAATGCATGTACACCATGTTTTCTAATATCCTTCCAAAGCCGTTGCTAAGTTGGGTGCTATTTTGCCTTGCAAATGCTTGATCGACTATGTAAACTTTTTTAGGATTATTTTGCTGCTGCCTAACACTATAAGTAAAACGTGGTATTATGTAAATTAAATAAGCGTTGCATAACATTTGGGTATAATCTGCTACCGATTTCACCGATTTTATTTGGTAGTTTTTTGCCAATCTACTTAATGTAAATGGCCTTGCTAAATTGTTGATTAAATGTAAAGCTACCTTATTAAAATCGGGCAAATTACGCAAACCATATCTTACTGCTATATCTCTTTGAACAATGTCGTTATATAACTCGTGATGATACGAAGGCGTTTTATATTGTAAAGCTTCTGGAAAACCGCCCTCTTTAAAATAACCATCAAAAGATTTTTTGTTAGGTTTTAATTTTTTAAAGGTAAGGTATTCTTTATAAGAAAAAGGAAACAACTCAAAAGTTAGATGTCTGCCAGTAAGTAAAGTGCCCAATTCTTTGCTTAACAATTGCGCATTTGAACCCGTTATGTATAGTTGCATTTTGCGTTCTACCGCATGGCGAACATATTTTTCCCAACCATTTATTTGTTGTATTTCATCATACTGAAACTGTTTTTTGTTTTCCCATATTTCTTCTAAGGTATAAAAATCGGCTACTTCAAAAGTGGTAAGGCGTGGGTCGTCAAAATGAAGGTAAGCGGCATTAATTCCTTTTTTTTGATGTAATAGTTTCATTAACGTGCTTTTGCCACATCTACGTATACCCGACAAAACTATAGCCTTTGGTAAAGCTAATGGTATTTGGTTAAAAAGCGTTCTACTTACCCATTGCTTTTCATTTATAAAATAGTCACCTTGTCCGTTTGTTATGTTTACTAATTCTGTTTTTAACATTATTGAAACATTTACTTGAAGGTACTATTTTATTACTAATAAACAATAGTATTTATTAGTAATAGTATACATTGTTTATTAGTAATAGTTGTTATTGTTTATTGTAAATACTAATTGTATTGTAAAATGAATGAGAATAGCCTCATTTTACTCTTTTTAAATGGACTGCCGTTGGCAAATTAGCCCCAACCACAGCGGCATCCTTTTTGTATTGATCGCAATAAATTATACACCAGAGGGTAACAAAAAGATATAGCGGCGGGTGGGGAGCCCGCTTTTAAATAGTGAATCTGTTTCGCTCCAAAAAAAAAGATTATACCGAAGCAGCTGCCAATTTCGTTTCTTCGGCTAAAAACTCATCGTAAGTGCGTAGGCGATCTTTGTAACTGCCATCTTCTTTTAGTTGAATAATACGATTAGCTACCGTTTGTACAAACTGATGATCGTGTGATGTAAATAAAACCGAGCCTTTAAAATTAATTAAACCGTTGTTAAAAGCGGTAATACTTTCTAAATCTAAGTGGTTTGTTGGTTCATCTAATATTAAAAGATTGCCTTCTTTTAACATCATTTTCGAAAGCATGCAGCGCACCTTTTCGCCACCCGAAAGTACATTGCATTGTTTTAAACTTTCTTCACCACTAAACAACATTTTGCCCAAAAAACCACGCACATATACTTCTTCTTTATTTTCGGAGTAGTTGCGCAACCAATCAACTAAGTTTTCATCACTTTTAAAATAGTTCATATTTTCGGTAGGCAAATAAGCATCGGTAATGGTTTGCCCATATTGAAAAGTACCGCTATCAGCTTCTAGCTCTCCTGCCAAAATTTGAAATAAGGTAGTTATGGCGGTGGCATTATCACTTAAAAAAGCAATTTTATCGCCCCTTTGCAATTCAAAAGTTAGGTTTTCAAACATTAACCTACCGTCAATAGTTTTGCTTAAATTGTTTACCTCAAGTATACGGTCGCCGGCATCTCGCTTTTGGTTAAAAATAATTGCAGGATATTTACGGTTACTTGGTCGAATGTCTTCAATTTTCAACTTCGACAACATTTTCTTTTTACTGGTTGCCTGGCGCGATTTACTGGCATTGGCACTAAAGCGAGCTATAAATTCTTGTAGTTCTTTCTTTTTGTCTTCGGCTTTTTTGTTGGCACTAAAACGCTGCTTTAGGGCCAACTGGCTGCTTTCGTACCAAAAGGTATAGTTACCGGTATAAAGTGTAATTTTACCATAATCAATATCGGCAACGTGTGTGCAAACGGTGTCTAAAAAGTGTCTATCGTGCGATACAACAATTACGGTATTTTTAAAATCTAATAAAAAATCTTCTAACCACGTTACGGATTGAATATCCAAATCGTTGGTAGGCTCATCTAATATTAATAAATCGGGATTGCCAAACAAAGCTTGGGCCAACAACACTCTAACCTTTTGCATTGGGTCCAGCTCTTTCATTAACTTGTCGTGAAAGCTTTCGTGAATTTGAATACCGCTTAATAAAGCAGCAGCTTCTGGTTCGGCATTCCAACCATCCATTTCTGCAAATTCGGCTTCTAACTCACTGGCTTTTATGCCGTCTGCTTCACTAAAATCTGGCTTGGCATAAATTTCGTCTTTGGCAATCATCAAATCCCACAGTTTTTTGTGGCCCATCATAACTGCATCAATTACTTTCACTTCATCGTACTCGTAATGGTTTTGTTTTAGCACGGCCATTCGTTTACCCGACTCTAATGCCACGCTGCCTGAATTAGGATCTATTTCACCCGACAATATTTTTAAAAAGGTAGATTTACCGGCGCCATTTGCACCAATTACTCCGTAGCAATTACCTTCTTTAAAAGTAACGTTTACTTCATCAAATAAAACTCTTTTGCCATATTGTAGTGATATATTATTAGTACTGATCATATCTGCGAAATTTAAGGGAGCAAAGGTACAGTTATCTGCGATAAAGGGCAAATTGAATTTGTATAGATGAGCTATTATTAGCTAAGTAGTTAATCAACTTGATACTGCCGGTTAATTTGGCAAAATTAGAACGATTACTTCTTTGGAAAACATTAACCATAGCTTAGGCTATGCTTAATAACCTCTGCCTCGTACTCGTCCAAATTTTACTCAAATTTATCTGACACCATCAAATTGAATAACTACTAAGTAAAACGAAATAAACAAGTTGCTCCATTTGAGTTTGATATTTCTGATCTACTCCGTCAAAAAATACTCACCGTAGAAACTATACTA
>Ga0209828_1001674_pt1 | contig 19663 bp, 18 predicted proteins | sample MaitaG_FD_187429 | JGI IMG/M metagenome (GOLD analysis project Ga0209828, IMG submission 187429) | Marine algal microbial communities from Maine, USA - Maine_Asex2 metaG (SPAdes) (version 2) | ecosystem: Host-associated > Algae > Red algae > Unclassified | place: Maine, USA | collected 2015-01-05 | reverse complement strand
TGCCATCCTTACCATTTCCAATGCGCCGTATTTCCTGTTGAAAAATATTCGGAGTTTTCGATGACAATGCCATTATTATCTAGATAATCATCAGACTCAATAATCCAAAGTTCTAATTCGCCTGAATGCGCCCATGCCTTATATACGGTGGAAACTGTTGCATTTATAAAGATTCTATGCGTAAAGCGTGTCCACCCTGATGTAAAATGTCATATACATAAATTCCTATTTAACATAATAAACTACTAACTCAATACTCTATCCAGCATCAATACCTTCTTCTTCTTTCCATCATTCCACTTACCGACCTGTTTTTTTAATAAGATTTGGCTTTGTTTTAATTCAGAAAGCGTCCAGGATTTTAATTGCTTTTGAGCACGATTTTTGGAGTTAAATCTATTCTTTGTTCTAGGTGCAAGACTTTTCAGATAATCATTAAAATGTGTATAGACTTGGGACTTTTCTTCTTGACAAAGTGCTAATAAAAAGTAATTTCCATTTATATTCTCCATATCCTCAAAGAGATCTTCCACATCATCATTAATTTCTGTAATCAGATCAAATATTCTCCAATCAGCGAGGCTGTAATCCTTTTTCAATTCGGGGATGTAATCATAGATAATCCGACGCATTAATTTTACATCACAGGATTTGTAGTAATAATAATATTCCACAGAATACTCTGTAGGGAGTTTATTTGTCCTTAATTGGAGTTCATGCTTTTGGTACCGCTGTATATCTTTAAGGTAGACCTCTCCCCTCTTTTTACTGATGCCCAAATGCTTAATACAGGAATAAATATCTTTCCAATATCTGCTGAGTTCAGATTTTTTGGTTTTCCAATTTTCTTCTAAGTATAAATCTAAATGGTAAATGGCTATTTGTAGCTGGACTAAAGCTCTGTATAAGGTGCTGCTTTTAGAGTAATTCCCTTTAGATAAGAGTTGCGGAAGTTTCCTATATTCAAAGAGATCATCAATTTTCTTTTCCATTATGTAAAAAAACAAAATAGAAAGAGATATACCAACTTGTACTCAATCTCAAATAAATTCAAATTTTGATTTACCTTTTCGAATCTCTAAGAACTTACTCTCGATAGGAACAATTAATCTTAAAGAAACTTCTAAAAATCCAATTATGAAAAACTGTAATTTCACCTTTATTCTATTATTACTTAGCGTTTTCCTAATGCCTGTATACGGTCAATTTGGTTCATTCGGTAAGAAAATCCTTGATAAAACGGCCGATAATCTTGAAAATCGCATTGAAAATGAGGTATCAGACCGTATTGCGAACGAGATTGCATCACGTGCCATGAAACCTGTAAATGCTGTCCTGGATTCCATATTTAAGGCAGAAAAAGTGGATTGGGAAAAGATGGGGAAATCCATGGAAGAATTTGCAACTGAAATGGACCGTACTGCGGATTTACCAGATGCCTATAAATTTGATATGGTCTTGGATGTAGAAATGAAGGACTATGATAAGACGAAGCATAAAATGAAAATGTATTTATCCAAAACCAAATCGATTTTTGCTATGCAAACACCAGATGATGGTGATCAAAAAGACGATATAATAGTGATGGATTTTGAAAAAGGTCTCACAGGGATGTATCGTGTTGTAGATGGTAAGAAGGAAGTTTCTGCAATTCCGAATCTCACGGAGTTTGGATTGGCAATTGCCACTTCTGCAATTGATGAAGAAGACTTAGCTGATTTTACGTTTGAGAAAACTGGCAAGACAAAGAAGATTCATGGATATCAATGTGATGAATACATTGGTAAGAATGATAATGAAGAAACAAAAGGATACATTGCGCATGATTTTCCTGTTAACATGATGTCTGTATTTGGTGATGCGGGTAAGCAATTTATGCCTACAAATGTTCTAAATATTGTAGAAGAAATGAAGGGCTTTACTATGAAGTCTGAAAGCAAATATGAGAATGGTAAGAAGTCAAGCTTTGAGGTTAAGAAGATTGATGAAGGAGGTTACACATTATCCACCTCTGATTATAAAAAGACACCTTTAGTGAACTAATAGTTTACACCTTTATAACGTGTCCTTTGTGAAAGCAAAGGGCTTTTTTTATGATAGAAGACTTGGGTGTCAGGCATAATGGTTTGACGCTAGGACTTTCCATTGCGTGAGGGGTTGTAAGGGAGCAAGTGATCTAGATCGCGTAGCTGTCCGTTAGGACGGAACCCCTGAAAGACCCGACCATGACTTCCAAGGAACGCAGGCAGGCATGGGCACGTCCAAATACTTATTACAGCTGATATTAGAATCTATTTATGGAGTGGCATTAGGATACATCTCATTGATTTCCTCTATCCCTTTCAGTACATCTTCTGATAACTTCACATCAATACTGTCAATATTTTCTTTCAATTGTGCCATGTTCGTTGCGCCAAAAATATTACTTGTTAAGAATGGTCTTGTATTTACAAAAGCCAATGCCATTTGTGCTGTTGAAAGGCCATGTTCCTGAGCTAGAGCGTGGTATTTATTTGCTGCGGGTAGTGCATTTATACCCCGGTATCTTGGCCAGCTACTACTAAATTTATTCAGTCGACTATCTTCTGTCGCGGTTCCGTTACTGTATTTCCCGGTCAGCATTCCCATGCCTAAAGGTGAGTATGCAAGCAAGCCAACATTTTCTCGAATGGCAACCTCAGATAAACCATATTCGAAAGTTCTGTTTGTAAGGCTGTATGGGTTTTGAATAGAGACAGGTCTTCCTGCCTTCAGTATATCGCAGGTATGGAGGTGGCGCATTGTTCCCCAAGGAGTCTCGTTAGACAAACCATAATGTCTTATTTTTCCTTCTTTTTTAAGTTCGTTTAGTGTAAGTATAATGTCAGAGAAATTGTCCTCCCATTCTGCATCATGTTGATAGTATCTTTTTCCAAATCTTGGAGATTGTCGTTCCGGCCAATGGAGTTGATATAAATCTAGATAGTCAGTTTGTAAACGTGTTAGAGATTTCTGAATAGCTTCCCTAATCGCTCTTCTAGAAAAACCCAAATCCTCGCGTATGTATTTTGCCATGTACGGCGAGGGGCCACTCACTTTCGAGGCAAGGATATATTTATCTCTGTTCTTTCTTGCCCGTATCCATGTTCCTATAAACTCTTCTGTTTTGCCATAGGTAGCTTTCCTGCATGGAACAGCGTATATCTCTGCCGTATCAATGAAGTTGATACCTCTTTCTAAGGCGTAATCTAATTGTTCGTGTGCCTGCGTTTCTGTGTTTTGCTCACCGAATGTCATAGTTCCCAGACATAACTTACTGACTTTGATATCAGTATTTCCTAATAATGAATATTTCATGTGTTTCTTGGTATTTAAGACTCTAAGATACTGTCTCTTTTTTCATGTAATGCAATTGTTGATTGCTCTGTTTTCTGCTGTTCTCTGTTAAGAGATGCATTGATGGACTCAATCTCATCCTTTGTCTTTAACACATTATTTATAGTATGGTTTATCTTTTGCTGAACAATCCAATCAGAAATTAAATTGTCGAAAAAGAAATCTAGAAAAGAGTGAAAGTTTTGGAGCTTAAATCGCAAGCTCACCTCCATTCCTAAATCGCGTAACTCCTTCTCATAGACGCGTAAATATTGTTGTGTTTTATGTACGAAGCTATTTGCTCTATCGATAGCGTGTCGTTTTTGATAATTGGCTCTACGTCCTCGACTTGCCATATCCCAATGTCCCCATTGTTTTGCGCTTTTCAGTTCATTATAGACACGGATAACAGACGCCTTTGCCTTCTCCCCTGCTTCTATTGCTTCAAGTAGCTCTTTGTTTAATATGAAGTTTCGTTCTAGTTTATCTGCTATGTCAAATAAGCTATTAGCTAAGGGGCCATTATTTCGCTTTATTTCCTTTTCACGTTGCTTCTTAAGACGGTCCAGATCGCTTTTTAACTTGGTAACCGATCTTGTTTTTTTCTGTAACAATTCTTTTTCATACACTAAAAGATCATTTGTCTTCTTGAGTTCGTTGTATTTTAATGTTGCTTGCAGATATTCTTGGCGTTCAATTTCAAGTTGTTCCTCTTTGCTACCTAGGACTTTGGTGAATAGAGATTTAAGACCAATCTTTTCAAGACTTTCTATGTCTTTCAGTTCATCATCAATCCTTTTGTCGAGTTTTAGTAGCTCATTATTGGAAGAGCTTATTTGATTATTTATCTCGTCTAAATGTCGCTGCACTTTCTCAAGAGAATTGATCTCGCCTAAAATGCTGTGTATTTCTGTCTGTAATGTACTTTCCACCTTGTTTCTATAAATTATTAGTATGAATTTATACAAAAATTAGTCAAAGTCTGGCTAACTTTAGAATGAAGACAATTTATATTAAATTAGGGACGAATTAAAACTTGTACAAATGGGATTTTTGAGCTCAATAAAAAAATTATTATTTGCCACAGAATCAGTGGCTAAATCTGCTGCAGAAAAGGTAGGTGATACGGCCATGGATACTGGCTCAGATCTTTTAAATAAATCGAAGGATGTTGCAGGAGGTGTAATGGAATCAGTAGGCGATAAAACAAGCGGTTTACGTGATGCTATTATGGATGGTGCAGAATCTGTCGTAGAAAAAGGAAAAGACATTGTTTCAGATTTAGGGGATACGGATATTGCAAAAAAAGCATCTGATGTCACAGAATCATTAGGCGAAAAGATTATCTCTGCTGGTGATAAACTAGGAGAAGTTGTAGAGGGAGTTGGTAATAAAGTGTCGAACACTAGCAGTAAGGTAGGAGATGCTGTGGGTGGTGCTGGAGAAAATGCCTTAAACAATAGAACAGATGCTGCTAGTTCTCTTGGAAATGCCGTAGAGGGCGTAGGCTCTTCTGTACTAGGTGCTGGAGCTGGTGCGACAGAAAAGTTAACTGATATTGCGGAAAGTGTTGGTTCTAAGGTGTTAGAAGTAGGCGGTGATCTCACCGATAAAGCGGCTAACCTGGCTGAAGATGTGGGTGCAAAGGTTATAGATACCGCTGGACCTATTTCTGAGAAAGTAGGAACCAAAGTGCTCGATGTGAAAGATGATATGGTAGAAAAGGCAAAGGAGATGACGGACAAGTTCAGTGACAAATTAGACGAGACAATTGAAAAAGCAGAGCAGTTTGCAGCGGAAGAAGCAGCAAAGCCTAAAAAAGAATTTGTAGATGATACATTGGATATCAGTGGTTCTACTTTAGAAGGAACAGATGATTTTTTCTCGAAGGCATCAAAATATGCAGACGGTGAACATGGCGCGTTCTCTGAAGGTAAAATCACGATTTCCGAGGATAGAGTTGCGTTAAATTCACCTAAAGAGCCCTCTAAGGCAGCTGGATTTACGGATTTAGATGGTGATGGCGATGAAATCGTCGATGATGCCATTTTAGATGAAAGTGAATAATTTTGTAGACAGAAGCAGCATTTCTCTGGGATGGCGAGTCTTGCCTATGAATAGTGGTTAATAGATTAGTATGTCTCCTTTAAACATAAAAGGTATTACTGAAAAAGATCTCATAGAACAATGCTTAAAAGGCGAGCGTAGTTCGCAAAAAGAGCTTTTTGAATTATATGCACCGAAAATGATGCATGTATGTAACAGATATGCAAGGTATAATGCTGAAGCTCAGGATTTTATGCAGGAAGGATTCGTGCGCGTCTTTAAGTATTTAGCACAATACAATTTTGAAGGCTCTTTTGAAGGTTGGATAAGAAGAATCATGGTAAATACTGCTCTTAAGAATCTAAAGAAGAAGAGTGTTACACATGAATTCCCAGGTTTAGATAACTATAAAGAACGCAGCGTTGACCCTGTAATCTTCTCTAAATTATCAGAAGATGAATTATTGAAGCTCATTGGAGAATTACCAAGTGGATATAAGATTGTTTTTAACCTCTATGCAATAGAAGGCTATTCCCACAAAGAAATAGGTGAACAGTTAGGTATTGGAGAAAGTACTTCGCGATCTCAGCTCGTTAAAGCGAGAAGACTGTTACAGAAAAAGATTTATAATTTACAAAAGCTTGCAGTGTGAAAAATGATTTAGACAAGGCATTTAGAGAAAAACTAGCGCATGGCAGTGCTCCTTACCCAGATAATTTATGGAGTAAGATAGAGGCGCAATTGCCTGCTGAAAAGAAACCGCCCTCTACCCTCTTTGGAAAGTTTGGAATTATAAGTCTATTTATGTTTCTAGGAATGGCCATGCTAATTTACTTTACTAAGAACACGGAAAAACTCACAAAACTAGAGGCGCATACCAATACAGAAGAGCATATATCAGAAACAGAATTATTGGATAAGGATTTAAGTGATGGTTTAATAAATACACAAGAGACAAGCGTAACTAATACACAAGCTGAATTTGGAAGTCTAGAAGAACACCAAAATACGCAATCATTAGAATCTAAGATTACCCAAGGTAAGAGAAGCACGTTAACAAGTACTGGATTTAATAAAGAACAAATTGTAACCAAGGAACTTATCGATTACGCTCAGCAGAACGCTATGTCTTCAGCAACCGATGGTTTATTTAATAAGAACTTTACGGATGCATCAAATAATATTGAAGCAGAATCGAAAACAACAACCAGCTCTTATAGAGAAGGTACGAACAGTACAATCAATAGCGAATCAAGCAGAGGATTAGAGGTTCAGTTGGATAATGTTATTGGAGTCAATGTGGGTAGACAAGCGATATCTGACTTTCAAGCAACTAATGATTCACAGATTGGTAATAAGAATCCAAACCAAAACACAGGCTTAAATATACATCGCTTATCTAGCAGGAAAATTGAATCCGTGAGTTACCTCAAAAGTAATAGAAGAAGAAGATACAATGCGAAAAAACTTCTTACAGATTGTCAAGCTTTTGTGGTGACTGGCGGAAGAGGAATAATTGTAGATGCTTATTTTTCTCCTGATTTTGCAAAAAGAGAGTTTAATCCAAGAGATATAGAATTCAATGCCTATTCTTCAGAAAGAACAAATTCTGAAAATGCTTTCCTCTCCTACTCTGTCGGCATGCGGGTTTCTTATGTCAATAATTCAGGACTTGCATTAAGGTCAGGAATTAATTTTACCCAGATTAATGAAAACTTTAAATATTTAAACACCAATATTACTGGAATAGATACAATCATTACAATTGATAGTGGCAGTAGCATGCGAGATACTTCGTATGTCGAGATTGGTGAAACAGTAGAAATTAGCACACATAATAGATACCGATCATTAGATGTTCCTTTGTTAGTTGGTTTGGAAATGCCATTCAATAGTAAAGTGAAACTCAGTTTGAATGCAGGCGTGTTTGTAAACCTTCTTTTCCAGCAGCGTGGAAGATACATAGATCAAGAAGGGCATCCAAATTGGTTCGTGGATCAAAATGTATATAAAACCAGTTTAGCATTAAGTTACTATGGGAGTTTGGGTGTTAATTTCTATCTGAACCCGCGCATGGACATTATGATAGAACCTAACCTAAGGTACTATTCACAATCATTTACTGTAAATGAATATCCTCTCACGCAAGAGTACTTAAAATTCGGCGTGCTATCAGGAATTAGATATCATTTTTAAAAAGGAGCAGCGAATTAATACGAGAAGGTATCTAAAAGGAAACATGATTAAGAAAATGACATTGAATAGAATATTAAAATTAGCAACGTTTCCCATTTGCGTTTATATATTCTTTATGAGTGCTTGTGTTTCTGAGTATGAAACATTTACAAGCTATGAACGTACAATAGCTAGTTTCTTTGACAAAGTGCAAACGCATCAACAAACCTTTAGTTTTGAAGCAGAAGAAGGCTTTGTGCACGAAACTGGAAGAAATACGATTATCAGAATACCGCCAAATGCGTTTGTGAATTCTACAAACGAACAGGTTACAGGAACCGTAGAATTTGGATTTATAGAAGTCCTAGATAAGAGTTTTATCATGTTATATGACAAACCTACGATTACGAATAGTAGTACATTACTTGAAAGTGCGGGCGTCTTTTATTTGGAGGCCACACAAGAGGAAGAAGAATTACGTCTATCAAAAAACATTGAGATTCAAGTTGTGTCTGACAATGAACAAGATATGCGTTTGTTTTTATGGGTTAAAGCACAAGAAGCGGGTCTATCAGATGGATGGAGAACAATCTCAGATGCGACTGCTGAGCGAAGTGAATGGTCAACATTAGTTACAAATCAAGAGGTGTCTGGTTATAAGCTAAGTTTTGATCAATTAGACTGGATCAATTGTGATCGATTTAATGAATTTGAGGAGGATGAAGTAAGTTCTTTATGCCTCAATTTGCCTGATCATTGTGATATTACAAATACCGTTTCTTATGTAATTTTTGAAGACTTAAATAGTGTAATACGTATTCCTGGAAATTTCCAACGTGATGATTTTTGCTATCCGAACGATAGATCACCCATTGGATTTACAGTCAGCATGGTGACAATTCATGTAAAAGATGAAAATCAATATGAGCTAGGAATAGCTGAAAATGTTGTCATTACAGAGAATCATGAGCAAGACATCACAATGGAAGCGTTGAGTTTGGAACAAATTTTGGATATATTAGCACAGTTTTAGGACACTACCCAAAAACCTAAAGAAGTATTTTTATTCGTAAATGGGAGCCGCCTGTCTGGAGAAAGTTTCAGACAGGCCTTTTTTATTTTAGACATCTAAAAATGTTCATAAATGAAGGCTTGCTCTTATATATTCAACTTACGTTAGCCACAGGTTATGGAATAAAGATATTTAATCAGTTGTAACTTAGTTACTTCCTCCCCGTCTAAAATGGGGAAACGTTAGTTATAAGATTTATAAAATGCGTTAAAGCAATCTAAATTTCTTGCATTAATATTTTTGAACTTGTATTTTAATATAAATGCAACACTATGAAAACGACAATCAAATTTATCACCATCGCCTATATTACTACTTTTCTTTTTTCTTCCTGTGCTAGAAATTATACCTACCTACACGGAGAAAATCAAAAAAAAGATGCTGGGAGTTCTGCATTAGAAATAGAATCACGTTATGCAGGCATGGCTTCTGATCATGCAGTATTTGAAGTAAGTATTACGAATAAATCTGATGAGAATTTAACCTTTGCTACTAGAGACATTCTGCTTCGTTTAGAAGATATGACGACAGACAATGTCATTCGTTTATTTCCAGAGAACAAGTATGACATGCGTGACTGGTTGTTCTTGAATGGAAGGAGTCTACAACGAGGAAATTATAGATCGAGTAGACCTAAAGGACCTTACACTCAAGGGAGAGCAAATTTTGATGAACACGAGAAAGTAGATTATATAAGGCATACGAATCCAAGGTTTCTCGGATTAATGGAAGGCTTTGATCAGGACCATAGAGAGTATATTGAAAAGTATGTCTTTGAAAGAGAGGTGATAGGACCGGGAGAAACGAGTACATTCGATTTGTTTTTTAAGCGGAGAATGCAAAGTGGCAGCGTACAATTAGAATTCTCTACGGAAGATGGAAGCGTTATAGTACCTTATGATTTTAATTACATGGTTGTGAAGTTAGATAGATTCTAAATACATTATAGCGAAAAGACAGAATTCTAAATCATTTAGAATTCTTTTTGTAGAACATTTGTCTTGAGTTCTTGTTCTAATTCTAAATACCTCCAATAATGAAGGTTTTACCGCCAGGACAAAAGGAATCCAATATCTTTCCTCGATTCGGATTACCGCAATATGCAAATCGCTTCCCAACCGAGACAGATAAAATACGTATACAGATCGGAGGTGATTTGGAGGAGTTTGAGATAGGAGGAGATGAATTGCATTCTCTTTCGAGGAAAAATCAAAAATCTGATTTTCATTGTGTTACTACATGGAGTAAGTTAGATCTAAACTGGTCTGGCTATAGTTTTAAAGATTTCTATACTTCCTTTATTTTACCTAAAGTGCCAGCTGGCAAGTCAATTAGTTTTATTGTTCTTAAGGCTCAGGATGGATTTAAAACAAGCTTATCCTTAACGGACTTAATACAGGAGAATGTCTTGCTTGCAGATACACTAGAAAATGAACCTCTGAACATAGAGCATGGCGCGCCTGTCAGAATTGTAGCCCCAGATCATTATGGGTACAAAAATGTAAAGCATATTAACTCCATTGATTGTTACTTCAAGTTTAAAGATGTAAAAAAAGGATTGGCCAAATTCATCGACCATCCAAGAGCGCGGGTGGCATTTGAAGAAAGAGCTGTAACGGGACCTAGTTTACTATTTAGATGGTTATATAAGTTTGGGGTCAATGATACGATCAAGGATTTTGAAAAAGCGATAGCTGATTATAGGGCGCAAAAAGAAAGACGTTAGATTTTAGACTCTAGACTTAAAGCATACCCTTTATGTCAGCTGGAGAATAGTTAACTGATTTTAAAACTTTACCATCAACTTTTCTAAAGACTAAGTACTCCTCCCCTTTTTTCTGAATATAGGATTCTGTTTTCGACTTGTTCAAGTAGTGCTTTTGAGTTGCTTCCGCTTCTTCCTGAGTTTTGCATACTTTGCTCATATTGGAGCGTTGCACTTCTTCAAAAAGCGCTTTAAATTTATCTCCAAGCCCAAATTCTAAAATTGCACCAGAAAGAACATATTGTATGTCACAAAAAGCATCTGCTACTTCTACCAAATCATCCTGCTCAATCGCTTCTTTCAATTCTCTTAGCTCTTCTTCGATTAGATTGATACGGAGTACACAGCGCTCCTTGGCAGGTATAATAGGCGTGTCCAGTATCGGTAATTCAAATGTTTTGTGGAATTTCGAAACGTCATTTAAGGCATTCGGTTCACCAAAGGTTGTTGTATTATCTAGGTCTATTACTTCTTTCATAGTATTCACATATAGAAAAATGAATATATGACTTTTAGGCTGGAAATCCAGACTTTATACCTTTGTTATTAAAATAGTATCTAATTTTTAGAGTCTCTGCTAATTCTCACACAAGAGAGACAAGGTATACTCCAGCGCCTGGCTAGACACAGTAGCCCCAGAAATCGCATCAATGCCGTCCGTTTCTTCGAAGAATGAACAGACATTTTTATTCTTAAACTTTTTCAAATAGCGCTTTGAGGTAACTTCATAGCCATAGTCTGAAAAGTAGTCGAGGATTTTTAGGTATTGGATATTTTTGCTTTCATCAAGAATCACAAGAAGGTCAAAATATTCAGAACTGAGTGTTTTGCTTTTTTCGTCTAATGATGTACAGCCCCCTAAACTACAAGCAGCGACTTGGGAAATTAAAAAATACGATTCCACTTGGTTCTTAGCGTTTTTTACACTGTAGAATTCTTTAACGGTTTTGTCTTCTAATAATACGGTATACTCTTTCAGTGAAAGATCATGGTCTTCATAATAGTCTTCTACTTTATCGAAATACTTATCGATAAGTTTTTCGGACTCTCCCCCATTGACTTGCGCAAGAATTAAAAATAATATTAAAACCATATCCCTACTCCTAGATTTAGTTGATTGTAATTTGATTTAGCTTTATTCGTGTATATCTGATAGTCAGATTTAAAGATGACTCCATTTGTAGGCGAATAATTCAAACCTACAGTAATGATCGATTGATCTAATTTGTCTTCTTTCGTCTGATTTTCGTTTAACTGTAATTGTTGATTTATTTTCGAATACCGAGCGAAGACTCTCCAGAATTCATCTTCTTTTTCATAAAACTTATATCCAATTGATGTATATAAGCCGTGCATCATTTTAGGAATATTAGCGCTTGCATAATTATTGTATGTCTCTGTTTTTCCAAATCCTAATAGACTATACTGCGTCCTAATAGAAAATGGTCCTCTAGCATACGTTCCATGCACACTAATCATCGCCATAGATACTATAGAGCTATCCCTTTCGCTTTGAATTGCATCAATAGCAGCTGCTTCTCCATTACCTACAGTAGTATTTGTGTTTCCTACATATGTGGAAATACCAAATTTTGTATCTGAAAACCCATAGTATTCTAATTTACCTGCAATCGATGGCAAACCAGATAGCACTACCTTAGATCCTTTTTGACGCGCACTGCGGATTCCTTTGCCTGCGGAAAGCGTGCTACTATCATCAAAGGATAAGACATTGTTCATTGCATAAAGTTGATATTTTAAACTATAGTCTGTGAGCAACCCAGTAATTCCTAAACCAATTTCTCTCCACGTGGTAGGTACAATATTCTTATCAATAAAAGGACGATCCACACTATAAAAAAAGTTGGGCTCATGTTCTTCATTTACCATACCCATAGGCACTAAAATAAGACCCGCTTTTAGATTAATTCCTTTACCTAGTTTGTGTTTTACCCATGCTTGTTCAACAAAAATTTCATTCGCATGTTCATATTCAATCTCAGCAACAAACTGTGTATTTCTGCTAAACTGATAGCCGTATACACTTACTAGTCTCTGTACATCTAATTCAGCATTATAAACAATGTTATCCTCCATTTTTTGAGAATAATGCACTTCTCCATACATTTTAAAATAGTGTTTTTGATCACTATCGAGATTGAAAGTGATATTTTGGCCTTGTATAACAACGCTAAATAAAAGGAAGTAAATACTATATCTTAACGATTTCATGTTATCAGTTTGTATCGATAAGCAAATCTATAAAAAATTAACTATTTAGATGTAGTCTAATTAAAGATAGTGTCATAATTTTGTCAATTTCTCCAGTGATCTATAAGTGTATTAGCATTTAGGATTTGAATTCCTTGAGATTTTTGATATTGGAATTAGCTATGTGTAATCCGTTGACTTCGACTATTTATCCTTAATGGTATGAGCAGTTTATGTCTTGAATATGTTATACTCTTAAAAACCCGCAGTTCCGCTTTGTAAATTGTGCATTTCTCAGGATTTTTCTGTATTTTAGGAGTGAACCAAAACACGACACAAATGATGAACCAAGAAGTACGACGAATCATGACAACGGATCCAGTTGTCGTAGGGCCTACAGAGCGCATTAATAAGGTTGCTCAATTGATGGTTGATAAGAAAATCCAGCAAATACCAGTTGTGGAAGATGGTAAACTATTAGGCTTAATCACATCATACGATCTTTGGAAAGACAACAATGTGAATGCGGCAGAAGCGAACTCAACTGTTGAGCAAGTTATGAATAAAAATGTGCTGGTTATTACACCTAAAGATAAGGTTGGAACGGCAGCTCAGCTTTTCATGGACAAACGTTTTAAGACCCTTCCGGTTGTGAATCTAAGAAATGAGCTTAAAGGGGTTGTGACTGCGTTTGATGTAATTAGACATAGTCTTACACAAGCATTTCCACGTCCTATACTTTACCCAGAGGTGTTTGAGGAGATTGAGAAATAGCATGACGCTCAGCTAAATTTGAACTGTGGGCAATTATACTAAATGCGGGTGACCCGTAATTATAAAAAGGGAACAGATCATCACATTCTAAGTTGATTTATATCTATCTATATAAACAGATAGATATGACTAAAAGATAGTCATATCTCGTGGTAATATCTGATAAGTATAAATAGACATTTAATTCTAGACTATTATAAAATAATAAAAAAGAGACTGTCTCGATTTGAGTCAGTCTCTTTTCTATTTTACGATTAAAAAGATATTTTACATACCTTCTAGCTTCAGCTTGTAGGCTTCTGCTTTATCGAGTTGATTTAATCTTGCGTAGATTTCTTTCAATGCGATCACTGTATTTTTATCAGTTGCATCAAGTCCTTCTGCTTTTTCAAAGAACGGTAACGCTTGTCCAAAGATGCTATCCATTTCTTTCTTTTTTACATCATACTGCTTCATACCTTCTGAAGAAAAATCATTTGCAAGTTCATTGATAGTACCTACCATGCCTGCTGCTTTGTTGTAGTAAAGCGCACCAACGCTGTATGTTGCGTCAAAGTTAGTAGGCTCCTTTTCTAGTCCTTGGTTGTAATAGTCCATTGCTTTATCAAAATATTCTTGTGCTTTAGCAGCATCACCGTCTTTAGCTGATTTCTGGTGTAGCTGGTCATAAACAGAACCCATTGTTACATATACTGAAACGTTGTCTGGTTCTTGAGCAATTGCTTGCTCTAACTTTCCCGTTAGAATTTCTAACTGTCCAGATTGTAGGTAGTGATTAATTTCAGTAAACAACAAACCTGTATCATCTGGGTTTGCATTTCTTCCAGCTTCTAACATCATAACTGCTTTATCCGCATCTCCTTCTTTGTTATAGATGTTATACAACGCATCATACACGATAGCATCTGTCTTACCCATCTCTTTTAACTGCAAGAAGTATGGCTTAGACTCTACAGTTTTTTCACCGTAATAAGCACTGACTGCAGTAAATAAAACTTGATCCTGATATAACATTTCTTCTGCATCAAGTCTAGATTCTTTACCGTTTGCAGTTAGCATGTCTCTCACTTCTAGTGACTTTTGGAAGTTGGTAAATGCTCTTCCATAATCTTTTGATGAATATGCCATTGCAGCAGCATTATTCAAATGATTTTCCAATGACATCATTCCTTTGATCGCTTTCTTCTCCTCTCCCATTTCCATTGCTTTGGAATATGCGTTAAATGCTGTTAGCGCAGCACCTGGCACGGGATCTACAAAGCTGTTATCCGTAGCATATGAGATATATGTAGAGTTTGATACTCCGTTTAGTAATTCTCCTTTCTTTAGCCAGTTTTTACTTTTGCTAGCAAACTCAGCATCTTCGAATGCCATATCTAGCATTTTTACTGCGGATGCTATATCAAGATCTGCATTTAAAGGGTTCTTATTGTAGTTTTTAATTACTTTCTCAGCTTCTTTAAAGGCCTTTTTGCCAGTCTGAGCAAATGTTGTAGTTGTTGCCATAAGGAACAAAAACGCAACATAGATTAGATTTTTCATATAGAAATTTAGTTTGATAATGTACTTACTCCTGTAACACGAATTTAAAGGAATAATGATACTTAACAAATGTTAATTAAATATTTTCAAAACGTTAAAACCTACTCTTCTTCATCATTTGCACCATTTTCAATGACTTCTACGTCCGAAATTCTTTCATCAGCTTTCAATGTGATTACCCGAACCCCCTGTGTGGCTCTTCCCATCACTCGAATATCACTTACTGGCATACGTATGATAATCCCGGATTCTGTGGTAATTAATAGGTGATCTGTAGGCTGTACGGCCTTCATAGCACTGATTTTACCGGTCTTTTCCGTGAGTTGCATAGTCTTGACACCTTTTCCTCCTCTGTTTGTAATAGAGTACTCTCCTATTGCTGTCCGCTTACCATTTCCTTTTTCAGAAACCACCATTACGGCAGTGTCTAAATCTCCTTTAGCGGTACAGATCATACCTATGATTTCATCCGAATCTCCATCTAAACGCATCCCTCGTACTCCTGCTGCTGATCTTCCCATCGATCGTACCTTGGATTCATCAAAGCGTATTGCTCTCCCATTTTTGTTGGCCAACATGACTTCACTATCACCTGTAGTCAACTTCACTTCTAGAAGTTCGTCCCCTTCGTTAATTGTAATAGCATTGATACCATTAACACGTGGACGAGAAAATTTCTCCATAATCGTTTTCTTGATGACTGCTTTCTTTGTACAGAACATCACGTAATGACTTTCCAAGAAATCTTGGTCTGTCAAATCTTTTACCATGATATACGATTTCACCTTTTCATCTTTTGGAAGATTTATCACGTTTTGGATTACACGGCCCTGAGACGTTTTACTTGCTTCTGGTACTTCATATACTCTTAACCAGAAACATCTTCCTTTTTCGGTAAAGAGCATCAAGTAATTGTGCGTATCGGCGGTGAACATATGTTCTATTCTATCCTCGTTCCTAATTTTGGAACCTCTGGATCCTTTCCCTCCTCTACTCTGCGCTTTAAATTCATCGGCTTTTGTACGTTTGATATATCCTAATTTTGAAATTGTGATAACCACATTGTCATTAGGAATCATATCTTCTATACTGATCTCTCCATCTGCAAACGTTATTTGTGTTCTACGTTCATCTCCATATTTTTCTCGGAGGTCAATGAGTTCTTCCTTTGCAATTTTTCTTTGTCTTTCTTCATTTGCTAGGATATCTTTTAAATCTGCTATAGTTTTTTGTAGTTCAGCATATTCTGCACGCAGCTTATTCATTTCCAAGCTTACGAGCTTCTGCAAACGCATTTCTAGGATTGCTTTCGCTTGGATTTCGCTTAGATCAAAAGCCGACATCAGGCTTTCTTTTGCTTCATCTACTGTTTTTGATGAGCGAATGATCTTGATCACTTCATCCAGATTATCGATTGCTATAATCAGTCCCTCTAGAATATGTGCGCGTTGCTCTGCTTTCTTTAGATCGTATTTAGTTCTGCGGACTATTACCTCTATTCTAAATTTTATAAACTCAGAAATAAGTTGCTTTAAGTTTAGAATCTGAGGTCTACCATTTACCAACGCAACATTATTCACCCCAAAAGAAGATTGTAAAGGCGTATATTTATATAGTTTACTGAGCACTACATTGCCAATTGCATCTCTTTTAAGGTCTATCACAATCCGCATTCCATTCCTATCTGACTCATCTCGGATGTCTGATATTCCTGTCACTCTTTCGTTCTGCACTAACTCAGCAATCTTAACAACAAGATTTGCTTTATTTACTTGATAAGGAATCTCTGTAATTATAATGCGTTCGCCCCCTTTCGACGTCATTTCTATTTCTGCTTTTCCTCGTACGACTACTTTACCTCGACCTGTTTTGAAAGCTTCTTTTACACCTTCTGTCCCATAAATTATTCCACCGGTTGGGAAATCGGGGGCTTTAATATGTTCCATTAATCCATCTATGTCAATATCTGGATTATCAATTTGTGCAACAATTCCATCTATGACTTCTGTCAGGTTATGCGGAAGCATATTCGTTGCCATACCAACTGCAATTCCTGAAGCTCCGTTTACGAGAAGATTCGGAAGTGTTGTTGGAAGCACGGTAGGTTCTTCTAAGCTATCATCGAAGTTAAGCCTGAAGTCTACGGTTTCTTTATTTATATCTGAAAGTATCTCATCAGAGATTTTTTCAAGTCTAGCTTCGGTGTATCGCATTGCTGCGGGACTATCGCCATCTACTGAGCCATAGTTTCCTTGTCCATCGACTAAAGGATACCGCAATGACCAATCCTGCGCCATACGTACCATGGAGTCATATACAGAGGTATCGCCATGGGGGTGATACTTACCTAAAACCTCACCCACAATTCTTGCTGATTTCTTGTGAGACTTTCCACTTGTCAGCCCTAAGCCTGACATTCCATATAGAACTCTTCTATGCACAGGTTTCAATCCATCTCTAACATCGGGTAACGCACGCGACACAATTACGGACATAGAATAATCTATGTAAGCCGTTTTCATCTCATCTTCGATGTTAATCGGTATAATTCTCTGATTATCTGCCATTTATATATTATAATTTGGAATCAAAATAAGACTACAAATTTACTGAAATGAGAGCAGAAAATGTAGTAATTTTGTCTTTAATTAGGAGTGAATATTAGCTAAAACAAAACGGGTTTTTCGTTGTTCATAAATGAGAAAATATAGCTTTGGAAAAAGCCAATTTGATGATCTGCAATACGCACGATTTTGTCTTATTCTCCAAGAATTTAAATGTAAAATTATCAGCTCAGTAAAGCCATATTCTAGTTCAGCAAGTAAGAAAGAAGAAGTAACACAGATGTTCGACGGGATAGCCCCGTATTACGATGTGTTGAATGGTGTTCTTTCCCTTGGAATTGATAAACGTTGGCGTAAAACGGCTATAAAGCACGCTGCTGCTTACAAGCCTAAGACGATTTTAGATATGGCTACGGGTACTGCAGATCTTGCAATACAGGCTGCTAAGGCTATTCCTGAAGCCTGTATTACAGGTGTAGATATCTCTTCAAAGATGATCGAACTAGGGAATACAAAGTTGAAAAAGAAGGCTCTTAATGATCGTATAGAACTGCATGTAGGGGATTCTGAGAATCTTAACTTTCCAGCCGACTCATTTGATCTTGCAATGGCTTCGTTTGGCGTGCGTAATTTTGGAGACCTTGAAAAGGGATTATCTGAAATGCATCGTACTATAAAGCCTGGTGGCTCTATTCTCGTATTAGAGTTTAGTAATCCGCGGACGTTCCCTTTTAAACAAGCCTTTAACGCATACTTTAAATATCTTTTGCCCGTTATAGGAAAGATTAAGTCAAAAGACCCAAGAGCCTATAAATACTTGTATGAATCAGTGCAGGCTTTCCCTGATTATGAGAAATTTGCTGATGTTTTAAATAAAGTCGGTTTTGAAAAAGTGGTGTATAAGCCATTAAGCTTAGGAATATGTACGATCTACGAAGGTGTAAAAAACTAACATTTCTTATTGTACTTTGCTTCTTTTGCATAAATAGTCTATCTGGACAGTTTAATGCGAAAGACAATTACAATTACTTGGATTTCCAAAGGAAGCCTTACTATTTCGGTATGTCCTTTGGCTACAACAGCTCTGGGTATCGTGTAAACCATTCGCGCCAGTTTGTTGCAAATGATAGCATAAATATAGTAGAAGGTGATAATGGACCTGGTATCAATCTTCAAATGATTGCTAACTTGAAAATTGGTGATTATTTTGACTTTAGAATTTTACCAGGCTTTGCTTTTGCCGAAAGAAGGCTAGAGTATACCTCTACTCCACTTGCACAATCTTTAGGAGCGAGTGCAACGTATACAAGAAAAGTCGAATCGGTATTTGCAGAAATTCCCTTTCAATTGAGATTTAAATCTGCTCCGTATAAAGACAAACGTATGTATGTCATGGCTGGAGCTAAGTATTCATACGATGTGGAAACGGGAGCTCGTATTCGAAAGGAAAAGGCTGCTGCTTTAGTCCAAATATCTCCACACGATTTTCAAATTGAATATGGTGTAGGGATGCAGTTCTTTATGCCTTTCTTTATATTTTCTCCAGAGATAAAGGTTTCGCAGGGAATAGGGAATATCCATATCTTCAAAGCGAATTTAAATGACTCCAGTGTACTGGAGACGGTAAAGAGTCGGATTTTTACAATTAGTTTTCATTTTGAAGGCTAGCAGTGTAAGGTGCTCGATTACATACGAGTTCGTCGTGTGTGTTACCGTGAAACGGTAATCATTTATCAATCAATTTAAATTTTTTATAGCAGATAATTGTTTTTTCACCATTATCTCATTTTCTTTTTGCTTGGCAAATAAGAAACAAAAACTCAAGATTCTCAAATGCTAAGCGTCGAGTGCTGGCACCCGCGCCCACTTGTGAGATTCAGATCAGTAGGCTTTTATAGCTATATATTTTTCGAGAATGTTTGTGATTAATGGTTCAGAACAGTTAGTCCATTCTCACCATTATCTTATTTTCTTTTTGCTTGGAAAAACAAAACGAAAACTCAAGATTCTCAAATGCTAAGCGTCGAGTGCTGGCACCCGCGCCCACTTATGAGAATCGAGCAGCGCGCTTTTATAGTTATATATTTTTCGAGAATGTTTGTGATTATTGGTTCAGAACAGTTAGTCCATTCTCACCATTATCTTATTTTCTTTTTGATT
>Ga0209828_1001673_pt1 | contig 19664 bp, 20 predicted proteins | sample MaitaG_FD_187429 | JGI IMG/M metagenome (GOLD analysis project Ga0209828, IMG submission 187429) | Marine algal microbial communities from Maine, USA - Maine_Asex2 metaG (SPAdes) (version 2) | ecosystem: Host-associated > Algae > Red algae > Unclassified | place: Maine, USA | collected 2015-01-05 | reverse complement strand
CTGTCTTCGCTTCGCTATGACGTCCAGTTCTCCAGGGCGAACGGATTGAGTATCTGTGCTCCCAGCATCCTCGTTCGTTCTGCAGCAACGATCCGGGCCTCATCAGCGATGTCGTTCCACCGATCTGCAATCACTTCGATCTGAGCGTCGATGATCTCGACTGCCTCAGCTCGATCGAGGAGGTAGATGCTTGCGAAGTCGGCCAGGTCAGCCACCCGCGCCAGTTTCGCTCCCGGCCCGTACGCCATGGCCTGGTTCACTTCACCACCGGCGCGAGGCTGGGGACATATGTCGTAGGCCGGCGTCAGCGAGAGTGTTTCACCGTCCCAGAACGCAGCATGATTGCGAGCGTGATCGTCGGTGTTGCCCACGAGAATGTTGAATGAGATCCTCGAGAACAACTCTCGGAGCGTACGTCGCGGGTTGTCAAAGCGAAGGCGAATCTGGTCCGCCAGCTCGTGATAGCTGGCATAACGGCCCGCTATGCCGTCGGCCCCGTGTTCGCCCAGGATCGACAGTGCTGACACCATCAGCTTGCGGCTTCCGTCCACGCCACGATCGAAGCGATCGATGAGGAGCACGTCCTTGTGCAGCACCGTGGCTGTTTCTGTGGCGGCGACATCGAGTCCGACCAGAGAGGCGAGTCGCATAGCGGCGTGCTCTGCATTGACCACTGGGCGCATGTCTGTTGACGATGAGAACTTGGCTATTCGTGGCCTGTCCGGGTCATGGAGCAACGCCTTGGGGCGCGCTCCACCAACGGAGGAGCCATGGAGCAGTGCGTCGTCAAGGTCCGGTGGCAGGTCCGTGCCCTCCTCGACCATTTCGGCGGCACGCTGGAGATCTTCGACAGCTGCCGGTTTGTGCCCGCGAGGCTCATAGTGAGCCGATGAGTCTTGGAAGTCGAGCGCTCCAATGCGGTTCGACCCGCTCAACAACAGGTAGTCGAGGATCCGGAACTGTCCTGCGGAGCTGGAGTAGCGATGGTCGATGACGCGTCGACCCCAGGCGTCCGGTCCGGCGTCGGCCAGGCATCCAGCGACCTCGCCGCCCGTGGCGGGAACGATTTGTCCTCGCCGTAGTGGAAGTTCAGGTAAATAGAGGGCAATGGCGTCGCGGCGTTCGAGGTAGCTGCGGCCGTACGTGAATGGAGCCACGGCTTCGTTGGGCGTGGCATCGATTCGGCCGGCTACGACAGGTTCGCTCATTCCGGGAAGCCAGATCCACACGAACGCCGTCTCAGAAGTCATCGTCGACGATTCGTTCGCGGACCCGTGATGGCAACAGGGCGACCTCGGCCGTGACTGCTCTTGCGTGGGAGGCGCGTTGGTCCTGGGTGTCGCCGAGGAGAGGGATGCCCACGAGACTGGCTGCCTCAAAGACGGTTCCTATCGCGACGCTGGGATCGCCTGACTCGATCTTCGAGAGCGTGAAACGTGACGTGCCAAGTCGTTCAGCAAGACCTTGTTGGCTCCAACGACGAGCGATGCGACCAGCGCGAATCATTTCGCCGAAGGTAATGAGCGCCTGAGTGGTCCGCGGAAGCAATACAGTCATAATGTCAAGAATAACTGACTTTGAGATCTTAAAGTCAATTATAAGCAACATTCCAACAACACTCAATGTCACGCAAGAGCATCGAAACAGCTGGCCTTACGCAGCAAGTACCTGTTGGCGTTGGATGCGTTCGGGGGTGGGTCGCCACAGAGCGCTCTGGCTCAACACGCCGGCTCCGGAGATGGACAGGCCAGCTGCCACGAGAAATGAGAGCCGGTAGCTGGACAGGTCATGCAGTGCCCCAAGCAGGAACGGTCCGAACGCAACGCCAGCGGTGACCACGAGTTGCTGAAGAGAGAACAGCCGGGGGTACGCCTTGAGACCGAAGGCCTCGGCGACGATGAGTGGCTGGAGCATCAACAGGTTGCCAATCGTAAAACCGAACACGACGGAGCCGAAAACAATCGCCCCGCGGGTGTCCGCCAACGCCAGAAGTACAAGACCGCCCGACTGAATGACCGCCAGCACGGTGGTCATCGCCATGATGGGAACCCGGCTGGCGACAACGCCGCCGATGAGACGGGCAATGATGCTGACGCCAGCGATCGTGGAGATGGCGATCGCTCCCGTCGGACGATCAACGCGCTCGGTCCCAAGCTTGGCGAGTTGCGAAATGGCGCCGACCTGGGCGCCCATCGCGAGAAGAAAGCCGATGCATATGACGCGAAAGAAGCGGGTCCGAACAGCGTCGTCGTAGTCGATGCTCAATTCGTTCATCACCCGTGCCTTTGAAGTGCTCGACGTCCGTTGCGCTCCGTCCGGCAGCAGACCTCGACTGGCCGGATTGGGCCACATGGCAAACAGTGCCACGGCGATGGACGCCGCGTACATAACGCCCAGCCACGGGGCTGCAGCGGCAAGGTCATCGCGGTCGATGAGAGCCGACGCCATACGAGCGAACGTCAACCCACCAAAGGACAGGCCCGTTGATGCAACCGACAGCGCTACGGAACGCTTCGTCTGAAACCATCGGGTGACCAGCGTCGTTGCCGGCACAAGCCCGCTCAGCCCAACACCAACCGCAAGAACAATGTAGATCGCGAACAGAGACGTGGCGCCGGATATCTGGCCCATCAGCCAGAGCGCAATGCCGGAGATGACGCCACCAATGGCCACGACGATACGGATGTCTCTTCGTTCGATGACGGGCGCAAGTAGTCGGCCGGTGATGCCGGAAACCACGAAGTAGACCGACGTGGCAAGTGAAACAGTTGTGGTCGAGAGATCCTGCTCAGCGGTAATTGCGTCGAGGTAGATGGCGATGCCGTAGAACCCCAGACCGGCGTTGGCCATGAGGATCAGGAAAACGGACGCTACAACCAACCACCCCGGAAAGATCCGGTTCACGTGTGCTCAGCCAGGGGAGGATGACGTAGCGCCCGCGCTGGCACCAACCGGTGCCTTCGTGAACTGCATCACGCCGTCATCGACAGGGCCTTTGCGGAACAGTTTCTTGTCCTCGCTGTAACTCTGCGTATTCAACCACGGGGCACGATCGCCCTGTTTCGGCATCATCGGCATCATGCGTTGCATGTAGCCGGACGAGAAGTCGTCAATCCACGGCCGCCGCGGCATCGAAGCGTCCTCAGCTCGAAGCCGGGGCGTGCACTGGGTGGAACCGGTGTCGCGCATGTGGTTCAGCAGACGGCAGACGTATTCGCAGGTGAGGTCGGCCCGAAGCGTCCAGGACGCGTTGATGTATCCGAACGACGACACCAGGTTCGGCACATCGGAGTAGGCCAGACCCTTGTACGTCCACGTGTCAGCAAAGTCCACCGGCTCCCCGTCAACAACGAAGTCCATCTCGCCCAGGGTCACCAGCTGCAAACCGGTTGCGGTGACGACGATGTCGGCTTCGATGTGCTCGCCGGACTCGAGGGAGATGCCGGTCTCGGTGAACTCGCTGATGTGATCGGTCACCACCGACGCCTTGTTCCAGCGCAACGCATCAAAGAAGTCGCCGTTCGGCACCAGGCAAAGGCGCTGATCCCATGGGTTGTAGGTGGGAGTGAAGTGCTTGTCTACGTCGAAGTCCGGGCCGAGTTCCTTGCGGACTTCATCGAGCAACATGGTGCGAACCTTGTCCGGGTCCGTCCTCGTCTTCTTGTAAATCATTGCGCCGCGTGAGACGTTTTTGAACCGGGTGAGGTCGTAGGCGATCTTGTTTGGCAGCACCTTGCGCATGGTGTTTGCGACGGCGTCCTGGTCAGGTCGGGCAACCATGTAGGTGGGGGAACGCTGCAACATCGTGACATGGGCGGCGTCTCTGGCCATGGCCGGTACGAGCGTCACTGCTGTGGCGCCGGAACCGATAACCACTACTCGCTTGTCCTTGTAGTCAAGGTCTTCGGGCCATTCCTGCGGATGCACGATCTGGCCGCCGAAATTGTGTGCGCCCGCAAAGTCGGGCGTGTAGCCACCGCGGTAGCTGTAGTAGCCGGAACACATGAACAAGAAGTTGCACGAATACTGGCGCGTCGTGTCGTCGTGCGGGTTTGCCGCGGTGACCAGCCACTGCTGGTTCTCGGTTGACCACTCTGCGCTGGACACGAGATGGTTGAAGCGAATGTGGCGACGGATGTCGAACTGGTCGACCGTCTCGTGGAGATACTCGAGAATCTTTGGCCCATCGGCGATTGATTTCTCGTGGATCCACGGCTTGAACGAGTAGCCAAGCGTGTGCATGTCGCTGTCGGAGCGAACGCCCGGATACCGGAACAGATCCCACGTGCCGCCCAGAGCTTCGCGCCCTTCGAGGATGGTGAAGCTGCGATCCGGGCTGAACTCCTGAAGGTGATACGCCGCGCCAATCCCGGAGATCCCGGCACCGACAACCACCACATCGAAATGTTCCACTGTCATGAGGCAACCCTAATCGGGCACGCCTCACCCTCTGACACTCGGCTCGACACTCGGCTTGACAACCAGCGCAGAGGCACTCCTGGCAGGGGTCGCTCGTTACATTGATGGCGTGCAGGATGCAGACGACAACGCGACGGCTGACGCAGAGCCGGGACCCGATGACATGCGGTCGCGACTACTCGAAGCCACAGCGTTCCTTCAGGACCTGGCGGCGTCCAAAGACTGGATGGACGGACTGAGCGTCGACGAGCGCACCGCGCTACTCAACGCAGCCGGTGATGTCTACTGCTCTGACCCGGCCGAACGACGTCTTCGGGTGAAGGCTCGGCGTCGCAAGCAGAAGGCAGAGAAAATCGCACGGGACGAGGCGGTCCTGAACAGCACAGGAATCCGCACGCTGCGAGACAAGCCGGTCTTCACCACCCCGAACACCTTCCCGCCAGAGAACTTCTCGCAAACCGATGTCGATGAGCCGTTCTTCCGCGAGACCGTTGACGAGCAGCACTGCTATATCTGCAAAGAGCACTACCGCGAGATTCATCACTTCTATGACCAGCTGTGCCCAACGTGTGCAGCATCGAACTACGACAAGCGGTGTGAGCTCGCTGATCTCACCGGCACGGTTGCGCTGCTCACCGGCGGCCGAGTCAAGATCGGCTACCAGGCAGGCATAAAGCTGCTTCGCTGCGGCGCGTCACTCATCGTCACCACTCGCTTCCCTCGAGACGCAGCTGCGCGGTATGCAGAAGAGTCGGACTTCGCCGAATGGGGCGATCGTCTGGAGATCTTCGGAATCGACCTGCGGCACACGCCGAGCGTTGAAGCGTTCTGCCAACACATCGTGGACACACGGCAGCGGCTGGACTTCATCATCAACAACGCATGCCAGACGGTGCGCCGTCCGCCCGACTTCTATGAGCACATGATGGAAGGCGAGTCCGCAGCGTTGGCCGAGCTCGATGGCCGCGTTCTGGGACTGGTGGGAGAGTACGAAGGGCTGCGCGGCTACAGCATGCTGGCGGCGGGTGCCGACGGAGATGACGCTGCTGTGGCCTCCAGTGGGTCGCCCGGACTAGCCGACTCGGCGCAACTCTCCCAAACCCCGCTGCTGCCCGAAGAGCTTTCACCGGCAAGCGAGCTGTTTCCCGAAGGGCGACTCGACCAGGACCTGCAACAGGTTGACCTGCGGGGGCGCAACTCGTGGCGTCTGCTGCTGCATGAAGTGTCAACCGTTGAACTGCTCGAAACCCAGCTCGTCAACGCCGTAGCCCCATTCGTGCTGAACGCTCGCCTCAAACCACTGATGCAACAGACCAAACGGCTTGATGGCCACGGCGGACCGCATCAACACATCGTGAACGTCTCAGCCGTCGAAGGACAGTTCTATCGCCGGCACAAAACCACCCGGCACCCCCACACCAACATGGCAAAAGCGGCGCTCAACATGATGACCCGTACGTCTGCCACCGACTACTTCGACTCCGGAATACACATGAATGCGGTGGACACCGGATGGGTCTCCGACGAAGACCCAGTAGCGATCGCCGCCCAGAAACAGAGCGAACACCGCTTCCATCCACCGCTCGACATCGTTGACGGAGCGGCCCGAATTGTGGATCCGATTATCGACGGTTTCAATACACGTCAACACATTTGGGGCAAGTTCCTCAAGGACTATCAGCACACAGATTGGTAACGCGTCTCCCGAACGGGGCACAGCCCCGGTAGAGTAGTGGGCGTCCGGATGTCAAATCCGGGTTCCATGCGGGAAGCCACCCAGGCGTTTCGCAGAAATAGAAAAGAAAAGTAAAGCAATGGCAACCACCGGTACGGTCAAGTTCTTCAACGCAGAGAAGGGCTTTGGCTTCATCTCACGAGACGGCGGAGACGACGTCTTCGTCCACTACTCCAACATCCAGGGAGAGGGTTACAAAACTCTCGAGGAAGGCCAGGCCGTCGAATTCGACGTTGCCCCCGGTCGCAAAGGTGAGGAAGCTCAGAACGTTCGCGCGATCTGATCTCACTTGTTTCTGATGTGAGCGCCGGCCTTCGGGTCGGCGCTTTCGTCGTTTTGGTGTGAGTGACCGGTCGGATGCGATGACATAGCTTCGCTCGCGGGCTTGCTTCGCGGCGCCAAAGCTCTCTCACCGAGTCATCGCATCCGACCTCCTTCAGGGTGGCGACGACATCGCCGGCCGAGGGCGACTCGTCGGTGAGCACAGGGTGAGCCGCGCGGCGGTCTGGGGCTTTGGGGGGCAGGGGTTTTGTGTGCCGCTTGGGCTAGTTGCGGGCGGCTCGGGCGGCTTTGGCTTCCTGTTTGGCGTGTTTGCGGGCTACGGAGCGTTCCCATTTGTGGTGGCGGCTGCGGCAGGCTTTGCGGCAGAAGATGTGGTTGTGGTTGCGCTGCTCGAAGAGGTCTCCACAGCGCCAGTAGGAGCAGGCGGCGAGACGGTCCGGGTTGAGGTCGGCGTCCTCGGGGAAATCGTCGGGAACAGCCGGGAACAGTGAATGAGCCTCGTCGTCAGGCGACGTATCGCCTGCCATCAGGCCAGGACGGTGCGCAGGTTCGCCAGTGTCTCTTCGTCGACCTTGAACCATGCCCACTTGCCCCGCTGTTCCCGGTGGAGCACGCCGGCTTTGACCAGTTGGCCCAGGTGATGACTGATAGTGGGCTGGGACTTGTTCACGATGGCAGGAAAATCGCACGCACATCCTTCGCCGTTGCTGGCGATCACGCTCACCAGCTTGAGTCGCACCGGATCTGCGAGCGCCTTCAGCACCGCGGCAAGTTCGCTCGCTTCATCGTCGCCCAGGGAGTCCGACAGGGGAGTGCAGCAGAATTCAGCCATACGGCAATGATACCAAGCCCACAGGAACGTATTGACATCTATCAAATCGATGGTTGTCGTATTGACCAACATCAATTTGACAGCGGGTACACTGTCGTATCCCGCCAAAGGAGAAACCCATGCGACTGCAGCTGGCCATGAATGTCACGAACCTTGACGAGTCCATCGCCTTCTACGAGAAGATGTTCGACACTCCCGTACTCAAGGTCAAGCCCGGCTACGCCAACTTTGCTATCGAGAACCCACCGCTCAAGCTCGTACTCTTCGAGGCGCCGGAGCAGGGCGGCAGCATCAACCACCTCGGCGTTGAGGTCGAGACTGCCGATGAGGTCGAAGCCGCAGAACGCCGTATCAGTGGCGCCGGAGTTGAGACCACCGGGGTCGACGACACGCTTTGCTGCTACGCCGCCAAGACCGAAACCTGGGTTGAGGGGCCCGACAACAGGTGGGAGTGGTACGTCAGGACCGGCGACTCCACCACGCTTGAGAACATCGTCGTGTCCGAAGACGGCACGTCGTGCTGCGCTCCCAGCCGGGATGAGGGCTCAGAGATTCCACTGATGCAGGGCGCCAGCTCCGATACCTGCTGCTGAACATGCAGCGGCACCGGGAGGCGGCACCGGTAGTCTCGCCCGGTGACTGAGAACGCCCAGACGGGTACTGCCCGGGCTGTGCTTCGCATCCCTGCCTTTCGGCGGATCCTGCTCGCTTCGTTTCTCTCGAACACGGGGCGTTGGATGCAGAGCATCGCCCAGGGCGTTCTGGCATGGGAGCTCACCGAATCCAGTCAGTACCTGGGACTGATTGTGTTTGCCGGGCTTGTCCCGCTCGGACTGCTGAGTCTCGTCGGCGGTTCGCTTGCCGACACGGCGGACCGTCGAAAGCTCCTGCTGGGCACCCAGATCTGGCAGATGTTGGGCTCGCTTACGCTTGCGGCGCTGGTCATTGACGATGAGATTGCTCCCGGTCTGCTTCTGGTGGTTGTGTTCATCACTGCGCTGGGGCAGGGCATCTACGCTCCGACCTTCGGCTCTGTGGTGCCGTCTCTGGCAGGTACCGAAAACATCGGTGCGGCCATTTCGCTGAACTCGTCCCAAATTCAGGCCGCTCGGGTTGTGGGACCGGCGATTGGTGGTTGGCTCACCAGTCAGGTCGGGTTTGCCGAGGTGTTTGCCATCAACGCGCTCACCTATCTTGCCGTCATCTTTGCCGTCTACATCACCGAGTTCCCGGAGAGCGCCGGTCGGGTTCGCAGCCTCAGCGACAGACTTCTGGGTGGCCTTCGATTGGCCTCACGGTTCAAGCAGGTGGGTCGCCCACTGCTGGCGATGTTCCTGTTCGCCTTCTTCTGTTTGCCCTTCATTGGGCAACTGCCGGCCTATGCCGAACTTCGCCTGGGCATCGATGCCGTCAGCAGTTCCTACGGATGGTTCTATGCGTGCTTCGGCCTTGGCGCGTTCTCCGGTGCGTTCATGGTGGGGACGTTCTTTCGAGCCACGCACCGACCGACGGTTGCCCGCATTGCGCTTGTCGGCTTCGGAGCATCCCAGGCGTTCCTGGCTGCGGTGACAAGTCTTTTCGTTGCCTACTTTGCCGTGTTCCTTGTGGGGCTCTTCTACTTCATGTTCCCAGTGACCATGGCCACCATGTGGCAGGAGCATGTGACCGATGCCGTACGCGGACGCATCGCGGCCATTTGGGTGCTCTCGTTCGGCGGAACCGTGCCGTTTTCCAACCTCGCCGCCGGATTCATTGTCGAGCGCACATCGCTGCAAACCATCATGTTCGCAAGTGCAATCGCCGCGCTGATTCTGGCGATTGGCGTGCGCTTTCCACGCGGACCGGTCATTGGTGACGAGGACCTCGACGGACTCACGTTCAACTTTCCCGGCAAGCGATTTCGTGGGCGCCGGTGGCTTGCCGGTAACCAGAACTGAACAGCGCTGAATCGATGTTATTCGCCAGCAACTTCGCCTTTGAGTTCGCGCTTGAGGATCTTGCCGGATGCGTTCCGGGGCAGTGACTCGTTGACCACGGTGATGCGGGTCGGAACCTTGAACTTCGCCAGCCGTTCCGAAAGGAACGCGGTGAACTCGCCTTCATCGAGCGTCTCGCCCTGCTTGACCATGATGTGACAGGCCAGCTCTTCGCCCAGCCGTTCGTCCGGAATGCCATACACGGCAGCCTCATACACAGCCGGGTGCTCGTAGATGGAAGCCTCCACCTCGGCGCAGTAGATGTTCTCGCCGCCGCGCAGGACCATGTCCTTGGCGCGGTCGCTCACGTACACCCACCCGTCTGCATCGATGTGGCCGAGGTCGCCTGACCGCAGCCAACCGTCGACGAGAGTTTCTGCGTTCGCCTCCGGGCGGTTCCAGTAGCCCTTGATCAGCATCGGGCCCTTGAACCAGATTTCACCGGTTTCCCCAACGGGAAGTTCGTTGCCCTCGGTGTCGGTGACGCGCATGTCCATGACAGGGATGGTGCGCCCGGTTGACCTGGGGTTCTGCACAAAGCTCCTGCCAGCGTTCTGCGGTCCGTAGGCGTTGGTCTCGGTCATGCCGTAGCCGAGGCCGGGCTGCCCTTTTGAGAAGCTCTCGTCGATGCGCCTGACCAGTTCGGCTGGCATGGGCGCACCGCCGCCGCCCACAGATTTCAGGCTGGACGTGTCACGGTCCGGAAATGTTGGGGCTTCGAGGAGATCCCACGCCATGGTCGGTACGCCGACAAAGTTCGTGACCTTCTCGCTCTCAATCAATTCAAGCGCACGGTCGGGATCCCATCGATGCGTCATGACGAGCTTGGCGCCGCTGACAAACGATCCGAGCATGACGGGCACAAGCCCCGTGACGTGAAACAGCGGCACGCAGAGCATGAACGCAGTCTGCAGCTCTTCGGCGTCTTCGCCGGGAGTGTCGGACGGGTCAACAAGTTCGGCTACCGCGGCGCGGGAAGCGAAGGCAAGGAGAGCGCTGATGATGGCACGATGAGACGAGACGGCGCCTTTCGGGAAGCCGGTGGTGCCAGAGGTGTAAAGAATCGTTGCGTTGTCATCGGGATCGATGGCGATCTCGGGCATGGTCGCCCCCTCGGTGATGAGGTCAGACAACTTCTCAACGCCGGCTGGCGTGGAATCTGAGGACCGCACGGAGATGAGGCGACCGCCAACTTTGGCGCCCTGAAGGCGGGCGAGGCGCTCGTCGTCTGCGAGGACAACCGTGGCTCCACAATCCTCCAGTGCGAATGTGAGCTCATCACGTTGCCACCATGCGTTGACCGGGACGGCGACTGCGCCGACGGAAACGATTGCGACAATGGATGCGATCCACTCCGGGTAGTTGCGCATTGCGATGGCAACCCGGTCTCCCTTGGCCACGCCGAGCTGGTTGACGAGCACATCGCCGATCTGCCCGGCAAGGCCGAGCACTTCCGGCATTGTCCAGCGTTCGTCTTCGTAGATGATGAACTCGTCGGTGCGAGCCGCGGCCATCATGAAGAGGAACTGCAGGCTCGGTGGCGCAGCTGCCCAGACTTTGCCTGGGGCGCCGAGAATCTCGCCGTCGGTGATCTCGAACATGGTGCCCGGCGCGCACACGGCAGCGCAGGCTTCTTCAAAGGTCATAGTCACGCTGAGGTTTTTAGCAGCTTGAGCGGGTCAACGGCGACCTGGTGGCATCTGTTGGCGTTCAGTCGTCGTTGTCACTGCGGACGTAGCTCGAATCGATTGCGTCCTCGTCTGCGCCGGCAGCTTCGGCAATGCGCAGCGACTGCGCCTCGCCGAGGATGAGGAAGGTGGCTAAGGCTTCGGCACACCGGCGTGAAAGTCGCCTCGACTGCATCAGCATCGTGCCTCGACTGCATCAGCATCGTGGTTGTGGAAGAACGGAAGCTGCAGCCCGGTGCCGTTCTTGGGCTCGCAGACGAAACAGTTCGTCTCCATGCCCCAGTCGTCATTGTGCAGGCGGGTTCGGCTCATGAACTGAGGCTTTTGGGCGCCTTTGCTCATGGAGGGCAGGTCAGCGTTGAAAGCCGCCTTCGGAGTTCAGCACCTGGCCCCGGATCCACGACCCCTCGTCGCTGACGAGAAACGCGACCAGGTTTGCGACGTCAGCGGGAGTGCCCCAACGCTGGTCGGGGAACATCGACGAGACTTGCTGGTGGACGTCCGGTGTCGCGTATCCCGTATCAACCGGACCGGGATTGATGCAGTTGGCGGTGATGCGGTGTTCCGCAAGAGCGCGGTCGACGGAACCCGTCATTTGATGGAGAGCGCCCTTGGTCACGGCGTAGGCGAGCTCGGATTCCATTGGGCCGAGGTGCTGGCCGCTGGTGAACCACAGCATTCGTCCCGTTGGTGGTTGAAGGCTCGGCGCTGGCTCATGCCGCGCCGCGAACTGTTGGGCCAGCAGGAGGACACTCTGAACGTTGGCGGACCAAGATCGTTGCAACTCATCTGCGGTGAGGGAGTGCAGCGACTGGGAAGATGATCGAGCGTGCACGGCGACCACGATGTCGAGCCGGCCATGGGCATCGACCACCTCGTCGACGAGCGCAGCGGGCGCGTCCGCCAACTCCAGGTTGTGTTGTGCGATGGGAAAGGGGGCGGTGATCGTCTCATTGCCCCACGGCATTTCAGCGTCGTGCAAAGGCCAACCTGTAGCGACGACGGTCGCTCCCATCTCATGCAGGCGCAGGGCCACTCCTGCGCCAATGCCGGATGCGCGGGACACACCGGTAACCAGAGCAACGCGACCCTGCAGTGATGGTTCCTGATACATAGCACTCTTCCCGTTGCACCCTTACTCAGAGGAATGCCTGCCATGAGGCAGTTGCAGAGCGCGAACGAGAGCGTAGTTCTCGGCGTGCAGCCGGCCTGGCCGAATTTGCGTGTCGTGTCCGTGTTGAGATCGAGGTTCGGTCAACTGAATGCGTCTTCAATCCTTCGAATTGTCCTGTCCACAATCCTGATCTGGGCGCATCTCCTCGATAGCTCTGCAACTTGGGACCGCATCGTTGACGGCGCAAGCGGGTCTAGCGTGGTGGCGTGCGATTGATCTCCTACATGTCTCCCGGGATACCGGCCACGTTCTTTGAGCGCATTGCCGAGATCCTCGGCGCGGATCTTGAGCTCGTCATCACATCGTCAGGCCCGGTTGACGGCGATAACCCGTTTCGCGATGGCACGGCTGATCTGGGCTGGATGTGTTCCACCTCGTTCGTCGAGCTGAGCGCGCCAGACCGTGATCCGTCGGTTGATCTCGTCGGCGTGGCGTGGGTGCCTGACGATCCAGGCTCACAAGGTGAGGCTGTCTACTTTGGCGATGTGATTGTTCCCGCCGAGTCCGCAATCCAATCGCTGGATGATCTCGCGGGCATGCGCATTGGCTGCAATGACCCGGTGAGCCTGAGTGGCTTCTATGCACTCAGGATCGCACTGGAGCAGCGAGGCATCGTCGCTGAGAGCTGGGCCGAGCTTGTCTTCACCGGCGGTCACAACACGTCGATGGATCAGCTCATTGCTGGTGAGCTGGACGCAGCCGTTGTCGACTCTGTTGCTCGTACCCGACGCAGCCGGGCGGACGAAGCAGTCGCCGAGTTGCGAGTCGTCGATCGACTTGGCCCCTGGCCCACACAACCGCTGGTGGCCCGCAAGGATCTCGATGTCGACACTCGGCTGCGAGTACGCAATGCCATTCTCGCTGCGTCACAGGAAGCGGCGCTGCGCAGAGAGCTGGATGACGCAGCAATGGCCGAACTCGTCACGGTGGATGATGCGCACTACGACCACATCCGCGAGGCGATGCAGCCGTACCTCGCCTGAGCCCCAGTCGACGGAAGGTACTGTGGGTCAGCGTGATGAAAGGCTGAACCATGACCGACCTGATCGATGCAAACGGGCTCACTACGGACGATGCTGCCGAGGCGGAGCCAGACCCATCGAAGGTGTGGCACAAGACGGCGTGCATTCTGTGCTCAGCAAACTGCGGGGTTGAAGTCCGCTTGGACGATCGCATCATCACCCGGGTGCGGGGCAACAAGGCCCACGTCTCGTCCAAGGGCTACACGTGTGAGAAGGCGCTGCGCCTGAACCACTACCAGAATGCCCGCGGTCGCGTGTCGTCGCCGATGAAGCGGATGCCCGACGGCACCTTCGTCGAGGTGGATTGGGACACTGCAATTGCCGAGATTGCTGCGGGCTTCAAAGCCGTGATTGCTGAGCACGGTGGCGACAAGATCATGTATTACGGCGGTGGCGGTCAGGGCAACCATCTGTGTGGCGCCTATGGAGTTGCCACTCGCAACGCGCTGGGTGTGAAGCTGCGATCGAACGCCCTGGCCCAGGAAAAGACGGGCGAGGCGTGGGTGGAGGGCCGGATGTACGGCACTCATACCCATGGTGAGTTCGAGCATGCGCAGGTGTCGATCTTCCTGGGGAAGAACCCGTGGCACTCCCACGGCTTCGATGAAGCCCGGCGGGTACTCAAAGAGATTGCCAAAGACGACAGTCGCACGATGATTGTCATTGACCCGCGTCGTACCGAGACCGCTGATCTCGCAGATCATTGGTTGGCCGTGAAGCCGGGCGGAGACGCCTTCCTGCTCTGCGCCATTGGCGCAGTCATGGTCGAAGAGCGTCTGGTCGCCACCGACTGGCTGGCCGAGAATGTTGTGGGAGTCGAGGACACCATTGCGGCTTTCGCTGCGGTGCCAATTGCCGACTTCGCCGAGCGCTCCGGCATCGACGAGTCAGTCGTGCGAGAGGTCGCTCGCACCATGGCAGCTGCTGACTCGGTTTCGATCTTTGAGGACCTGGGGGTGGAGATGGCGCCGAACTCCACGCTGGTTTCTTACCTCCAGCGTGCGTTGACGGTGTTGGTGGGCAGCTTCGGCAAGCCGGGCGCCATGACGGCCCACACGTCGCTTGTTCCGCTGTTCAGCTACGGCGCATCCGGGTCCGAGCCGCAAACCCCGGTGACCGGAGGTGCAATCATCTCCGGGCTTGTTCCATGCAACGAGATTGCCGACGGCATCCTCAGCGATCATCCAGAGCGCATTCGGGCCATGTTCATCGAGAGCGCCAACCCCGCCCACTCGCTGGCTGACTCTCCGCAATTCCGCGCGGCCATGGAGGCGCTGGAGTTCTCTGTGGTGATCGACGTGGCGATGACCGAAACCGCACAGCTCGCAACGTGGGTACTGCCGGCGTCATCACAATACGAAAAAGTGGAGACCACCTTCTTTGGAGTCTCCTTCCCGGAAAACCGCGCGTGTTTGCGGCCCCCGATTCTTGACCCGCATCCCGGCACATTGCCCGAGCCGGAGATCCACAGCCGCCTCGTCAAGGCGCTTGGCGCGCTCACCGACGAAGATCTCGACCCACTCCGTGCCGCCGCCGAGGAAAGTATGGCAGCGTTCGCCGAAGCGTTCATGCTTGCTGGCATGGAGAGACCAGAGCTCGGCTCGGTCAGCTCCGTGGTGCTGTACGAGACGCTTGGTCAGACCCTGCCGGCTGGTATGGAAGGAGCAGCAGCGCTTTGGTTCAGCGCGCAACAGGCGGCAATGCGCTACCCCGACCAGGTTCGAGCCGCAGGCCATGAGGGCGATGGCGTGGAGCTGGGCAACAATCTCTTCACGGCACTGATCTCCAACCCTGACGGCGTTGCCTTCACTCGGCATGAAGACGGCGACGGGTGGAATCTTTTGCGCACACCGGATCAGAAGATCCGGCTGGCGATTCCTGAGATGTTCGCCGAAATGGAATCGCTCATGGAGATGCCCACCCACACCTCGGAGGAGTTCCCGCTGGTGCTGTCGGCTGGGGAGCGCCGCAGCTTCACTGCCAACACCATCATTCGTGATCCGGCGTGGCGAAAGAAGGACGCGGAAGGTGCCCTGCGCCTGAGCACCGCAGACGCCGCTGCCTATGGAATCGAGACCGGATCCCGGGTGCGCATCAGCACGTCACGGGGAAGTGCGGTCGCGGTCGCGGAGGTGAACGAGACCATGCGAGACGGTCACATCTCGCTGCCGAATGGACTGGGGCTCGGCTATTCGCCCGCCGGGGGAGAGCCTGAGCTCACCGGCATCGCTCCGAATGAACTTACCGCCGCTGACTGGAAAGACCCAATCGCCGGCACGCCGTGGCACAAGCACGTTCCGGCTCAGATTGAAGTAGTGACCTGAGCCTCCGCGTAGGGTGGCGCGATGCGTGTCGTGCCGTTGATTCTTGATTCGATGCCCCACCGGATGATCAGTCGGGAGGCAACGCCTCATCTGTGGGCGCAGGTACACGCCGGCGGACGAAGACCTGTGTCTACGGGTGGGAATCACGGCAGCGCGCCATGTCGAACACAGATGGCGATTATTTCGGGCGGGCATCTGTCGGTGGAGAAGCTTGCGAAGCAGATCGAACAGGATTGGCCCGGAACCCTCACCTGGGCGCCGCTGATCTCGGAACTTCTTGACCTGGAGGAAGCGCGATGACCCCGCAAAGGCACATGACCCCAACGCCGAGTCTCACCGTGGTTGACCATCCGCTGGTCCAGCACAAGCTGACCCTGATGCGGGACAAGGAGAGGTCAACCAAGGGGTTTCGCGCGTTGTTGCGGGAGATCAGCCATTTGCTTGCCTACGAGGTCACTCGGGATCTGCCGCTGACCATTCGCACCATCGAGACACCGCTGATGGAGATGCAAGCCCCGGTGCTCGAAGGCAAGAAGCTTGCCCTCATCTCCATTCTTCGCGCCGGCAACGGCCTTCTCGACGGTGTGCTGGAACTCATCCCGTCGGCCCGCGTGGGATTCGTCGGCCTGTATCGGGATGAAGAGACGCTTCAACCGGTGCAGTACTACTTCAAAGTGCCAAACGCAATGGACAAGCGCGTCGTGATCGTGTTGGATCCAATGCTTGCAACCGGCAATTCAGCGGCCGCGTCCATTGATCTACTCAAAGAAGCTGGCGCCACAGATGTGCGTTTTGTCTGTCTGCTTGCGGCACCTGAAGGCGTGGCCCGTTTGCACGAGGCACACCCTGATGTTCCAATTGTGACAGCGGCCGTCGACGACCGCCTCAACGAGGTGGGCTACATCCTTCCGGGCCTTGGTGACGCCGGAGACAGACTGTTCGGCACCCGTTAGGGCCGGCCTGAATCAGAGGTTCAGAAGGGGCACGACGTTCTCGAGCAGGCTGGCGAGTTGACCCTGCGGATCGGGCCCGAAGGGCACCAGAACGACAGAGTCGGTTTCCGCATCGACGAGGGTTTGCAGGCGGGCGGCGGCTACTTTGGGGTCCTCTTCGACAACGTCCCAACCGCCCTGAATGGCGCCCTCCGGTGGGGGTCCGAGTTTGGACAGGTCCCCGCAGTAGATGCCCGCAAACACGGTGATGTGGTGATGGTCGGTCCTGCCGGCTTCGGCGCGGCCCTCGTTGACGGCGAGGCGAGCCTGAGCAACCTGGTCTGGTCCGACGCTCTCAGGCAACAGTGTCCCGTCGGCCACCCGACCGGACAGCCGCAACGACTTCGGTCCCACGACACCAGCGAGAATTGCCGGCACCTCGGCCGGTGGAAATTCGAGCGTGTACCCGGAGATGGATCGGTACCGACCGGTTGAAGCCGGATCGAAACCCTGCAGCAACGCCCTGGTGTCGACGATGGTCTCCTCCAACAGCGTGAGGGGCGAGTCGACACCCTCTCCAATGGCCTTCATCCACGTTTGCAACCCATGGCCGATCCCGCACGCAAGCCGACCCGGATAGACGCGTGCGAGAGTCGCCCATTCCATCGCAAGTGCCATTGGATTTCGGAACGGCGCTGGTGCGATCCCATGGCCAACGGTTACCGGACTGGTCTGAGCGACGTCGTCAGTGGCGGCAAGCACCACGCCGAGCTGAGAGATCCCGCCCGCATAAGGCACGTCCTCCACCACCCACAGTTCGTCCACGGCTGGTGCGATACGAGCAGCGTGTGCGGATACGTCTTCCGGTGCTATGTCGCGTCGAATCATTGCTCCAAGACTTGTCATTCGCATATCGTGACACACCCGGTGCGACGGCATCGGGGTGACGACCGCACCGTGAGGACAGCCATGCAGATCTCAACCACAGCTCCGGTGCCTTCCCAACGCATGCGAGTGCAGGAATGTGACCTTGAAGAGTTCCGGTCGATCGTCGAGGTTGCAACCAATCCTGATGATTGGCCGAATGCGAGCCGCGTTGAACAGAACGTGGTGATGTATGAGGCTGCACTTCTGTCCGGCGCGCTGGATTCCGGCAGCATGCACGCTGCGGTCATGAACGAGCTGGCCGATGCGCTTGTCAACGGGCCGGGCATTCTCGTTGTACAAGGCGCAATGGATGCAGCGGTCATCGACCGAGTCAATGCGGTTTATGCCTCGATCATCAAGGAGCAGCGAGCCGCCGGGGGAGCAGTTGGAGATCACTTCGCTGCCGCGGGCGCGAATGATCGCATCTGGAACTCGCTGGAGAAGTTGTGCCTTCGTGATCCGGAGGGCTTCGCCGAGTACCACAGGAACCCGATGATCGATCTGGTTTGCACGGCGTTTCTGGGGCCTCGATATCAGATGTCTTCCCAGGCGAATCAGGTCAACCCGGGCGCCGCGGCTCAGGAGCCGCATCGTGACTACCATCTGGGGTTTCTCACCGATGAACAGGCCGAGCAGTTTCCGGCGCATGTGCATCGGCTCTCGCCGGTTCTGACGTTGCAGGGAGCTGTCGCTCACTGCGACATGCCTGTTGAGACCGGTCCGACGATGTATCTACCCCACTCGCAAAAGTATCTGCAGGGTTACCTGGCGTGGCGGCGTAGGGAGTTCAACGCCTACTTCAAAGAGCACTTCGCCCAGCTGCCGCTCACCAAGGGCGACATGGTGTTCTTCAACCCTGCACTGTTCCATGGCGCCGGAACGAACCTGACTGCCGACGTCCAGCGCATGGCCAACCTGTTGCAGGTGTCCTCGGCCTTCGGTCGGGCCATGGAGCGCATCGATCGGGCGCAGATGGTGGCGGCTGTGTACCCCGTTCTTCGGCGGTGGGCTGCTGATGGAGTCAGTGAGGAGAGCATCGGATGTGTTATCGCCGCCGCGGCCGAGGGATACGCCTTCCCGAACGATCTTGATCGGGACCAGCCGCTCGATGGTCTGGCACCGCAATCCATGGCCGATCAGGTAAGGCAAGCGCTTGCCGAGGGTTGGTCGTCGCAGCAGCTTTCGACAGCCATCGAGGCGGCGTGACGGTTCGCGTTGGCGTTTTCGGAACCAGTTGGTGGGCCGACGCGATGTATCTGCCACCGCTGCAGCATCACCCTCATGCGGAGACGGTCGCTGTCTGCGGGCGACGAGAGGAGCCCGCCCGAAAGTTGGCCGAGCAGTGGTCCATTCCCCACGCATTGACCAACGCGGATGAGATGCTCGACCTTGGGCTGGACGCCGTGGTCATTGCAACCGCGAACGACAGCCATCACGAGCTGGCACTGAAAGCCATCGAGCGCGGCGTCCACGTGTTGTGCGAAAAACCTCTCGGACTGAACGTCGCGGAAGCCGAAGAAATGACGGCGCGGGCTGAGGCCGCTGGAACCATCACACTCGTACCATTCACCTATCATTGGATGCCGGTCAACCAGTGGGTGAAGCGCTTGGTGAGCGAAGGGTTCGTCGGACGTCCTCTGCACATCAATGCGCGGTACTACACGGACTTCGGGTTCGACGACGGGTACTCGTGGCGCTTTGACCGCGAGATAGCCGGGTCAGGGATCATTGGCGACATCGGTTCCCACTGGATCCACCTCGCCCGCTGGATGATGAACGAAGAAGAAGAGACAGTCTCCGCGCTGACTTCGACATTCACAGAACGTGCCATGCGACCCGACGGCTCCGACTACGAGCGGCTCGAAGACAGCGCAGTGCTCACCGTGCGGTACCGCAGCGGTGCCTATGGCGTTATCCAGACCTGCGCAACCTGCTGGGAAGGCACGCCTTTCGGGCAGACCCATCACGTGGAGATTCACGGAACCGAGGGCACGATCTACGCAACCTGCGATTGGGACACCGTGCAGCAGGTGCGCGGCGTACGTAAAGGCGAAACCGGTGGAGCGGTGGAACTGCCCATACCCGCGGACATCTGGGGCGGCGTCAGGCGAGACACGGTGCACAACACCTACCGAGACGTCTTTCGAACCACCAATGTGATGACCCGGGGATGGATCAGTGCCATCGTCGAAGGGCAGCCGGCAGAGCCGTCGTTTCGCGAAGGACTCGCCGTTCAACGCGTCATCGATGCCGCATATGAGAGCGTCGCAGCATCGGGCGCAGCCATCCGTCTCGCACCCTGAGCCAGGTTGCCGGGACGGGTGTTGGTAGCGGCAACCATTGGGTGTCGGTT
>Ga0209828_1001672_pt1 | contig 19694 bp, 18 predicted proteins | sample MaitaG_FD_187429 | JGI IMG/M metagenome (GOLD analysis project Ga0209828, IMG submission 187429) | Marine algal microbial communities from Maine, USA - Maine_Asex2 metaG (SPAdes) (version 2) | ecosystem: Host-associated > Algae > Red algae > Unclassified | place: Maine, USA | collected 2015-01-05 | reverse complement strand
GTTACTATTTGTTACTAATAAAAAGAAAAACCCTTGTAACTAATTTAGTTACAAGGGTTTAAAATTCTTGTTTTGTAGCGGGAACAGGACTCGAACCTGTGACCTTTGGGTTATGAGCCCAACGAGCTACCAACTGCTCCATCCCGCGATATTGGAGTGCAAAGATAAGTTATTTTTTTAAACCTGCAATATTAATCTTCGAAAACTGCTGTTCTTTTTTCAAAATTTGCCGACATCGCTTCTTGAATGTCTTTACTTAACAGCATTGCAGCATTATAATTAGCTATATATTGTAAGCCTTCTTCAACAGAATGATCGCGCTGATACAGCAAAACTTCTTTAGTACCTCTAATACATAATGGTGATTTTTCTGCTATTTGTCTGGCAATATTATTTACAGCATCTATCATTTTAGCTTTATCTGTAAAAGCTTTATTTACTAAACCAATTTTTTCGGCTTCGGGGCCATACATTTTTCTGCCGGTATAAGCCAGTTCTGCCATAATACCGGGTTGTATAATTTTGGGCAAACGTTGTAATGTGCCAATATCTGCCACTAAACCCAAGGTTATTTCTTTTATAGTAAAATATGCATCTATTGTACAATAGCGCATATCGCAGGCCGAAACCAAATCTACCGCACCGCCTATGCAGCCATTATGTATAGCTGCTAAAACCGGTTTTTTGCATTTCTCAATACTGGTTATCGTGTTTTGCAATAAATAAATATAGTCTCTAATTTCTTCTCTTTTTCTGGCTTCACAAGTAGCATTTGCATTTTGTTGTACACCCATTAAAGCGCCCAAATTTATACCAGCGCAAAAATGTTTGCCATTGCCAGAAAGTACTATAATTCTAACCGCTTTATCTGAACTTAAACTTTCAAAAATTTGCTGCATTTCTATCCAATCTGGAGTGTCTAAAGCGTTAGCTTTTTCTGGCTGGTTAAAAGCTAAATGCGCAATATAATTTTCAATAGAAAGGCTAAAGGCTTTGTAAGTCATAATTTAAAAAATATAAAGCAAATTTACTAATTATTTAATTATGTAAGATAAACAGATAGGTATAAAGCTGTTAGTATTTTGCCTCATTAAAAAATTAAAAAAAACAGTAACTATTCAGTAGAGGTCAGAAGTCAGACCGTTTCGCTCTCAGACGTCAGATAAATTCGGTTGAGTGAGGTCAAAAACGCTCTTTTTCGCCCTAATTATGTCTGATGTCTGACAATAAAATAGCCTCATTTCTGAAGAGTTACAAAATAGCTCTAAAATCAACACACAAAGCTCTTCAGTATTAAAATGTATGTTTTCAAATAACAAATGATACAGTTCATAAACTGGAGAATTGGCTAAAAGAATACCAGAAAAACGATCTGACAAATTATGATGAGCTATTTTAAAATTTCACAAAAGATTTACTTTCAATTTGATTATTATTGTTCAATATTTGTAAAATGTACTTTCCATTAGCTAAATCACTCACATCCATTTTTATAAACGATGCGCCATTTGCAACTTCATCAAGCATAAAAGTTCTTCCATTTAAATCAATAACGCTAAGCGAAGCGTTTTCATAAATTCCATTTTCAAGTTCAATGTTTAAAATATTACTTGTTACTGTTGGGTAAATTTTAAGTGTTGAAAGTTCTTTTTCTAATTTTAGATTGGTAATTGTAGCATGTTCATCTTTATTTGCTTTTGAAGCCAGGCCACCATTTATACAAAAAATAGTACTTTGTTGACTGCCAAAGCTACCACCACCAGAAGCTAAAGTATTGCCTTGTGCATCGGTAAGATTATAATTGCCACACAAACCTGGGGAAGCTACTAAACTTAGTGTACCTACAATACTGCCTGGCGTAATTAATGTGCCTGGTGTAATAAAGGTTGAAACCCCAACGGCGCTGCTTTGAAATGGACACATTCCGTTACCTAATAAATCGTAAAAATTTAAAGTGTAACAACCATCGGCTAAGCAAGTGTTTTCTAAAATTGAAGTATTACCCGAAGTACTACCGTAACTGTTACTACTGTCAACAATATTTCCGTTTGCATCAATAATATCCCAACTACTTTGGCCTGGGAAACCATCAAAGAAAATATTTAAACTAAGTGGTGCGCAACAGTTTGTTGTGTTAACTTCTATTGTTTGCGATGTGCCTGTTACATCAATACAATTGGTTTCGGTTACCGTTAAATAACCAATGCCTGTATTCCATTGTACGGTTACTTGGTTGTTAAAATCTGAAACAATATTTCCATTTACCACATTCCAACAATAAATTGAGCCAAGCTTTTCGGGTACTTCATAAACTTCAGCTGTATTTTCACAAACTGCAAGTTCGCCTGTTGGTATTTCGGTATCAAACTGTAAAGTTTTATCGTACAAAAACTCGTGGCCTTGCGTAAAAATTGGTGCCCAAAATTGATTTGGAAAAGTGACTACACCAGATGGCGAACCGTAAAAGGTATGTCCCTGCCCTTGATATGGAAAAAATTGATGGCAGATGTTTTGCGCTGTTAGCTCAGCAGCTAAAGGTACTGCCCCATACATTGTTGGAAAAAAAGGTACTCCAAATGGAGGCCCGCTATTATAAGGTACAACATTGTCATTTGTGCCGTGTATAATTACCATGGGTACATTTTCGGCGGCATCAATAAAAGCTAAATCTAAAGTTGCGCCCCATAAATCAATAACTCCTTTTATGTTAAATGGTTGCACAAAATTGTTGCCCGAACAATCAATACAACCCAAATCAGAATTATAGGTTTCTGAAGGGCGCTCAGATTCTTCTAAATAAGCAATATGAATAGCGGTAATAGAACCAGCACTATTGCCACCAACATAAATATGCTCAGGATCGATATTAAAACCTAAGCCGTTGGGGTCTTCTAATAAATATCTGATAGCTGCGCGGCCATCTTGTATAGCTCTGTAAGCGGCCCGCACGCCTTGGTTAGGTAAAGTAAAATTAAAAGCATTATCTAAACGGTATTCTACCGAAGCACAAGCGTAACCATAATGAGCCAAACTATCGCACCAGGCCACCATATCAGCAGCTTCTTTTTCGCCCAAAATATAAGCTCCACCAAAAAGCATTACAACAAGTGGCCTTTTGGTAAGATACTCTTCTGTTGGGGCAGGTTCGTAAAAATCTAGCTCTAAATCTTGATTAAAACCTATCACGTTTTGTGCATTACCGTAAGTTAAATCGCTAGTAATACTAATATTATTAAATACTTTTTTTTGATACCGATCAGAAGCACAATCTACTGGCTGACCGTTTATTATGTTTGGCAAAACGAACAAACCAAACATTAGTAAATAAAATAAATTGTTAAAAGATAAGATGACTAAGTTTCTTAATTTCATAATGTTGTGTTTAAGTTTTTTGTTTGAATAAATACAAATTTACAAAATTGTTAGCAGAATTGGTAAATATATATATGTAGAACAATTTTTTATGAGCGAAGAGTTGTAAATAGAGGTTAGACCATTTCATTCTCAGACATCAGACATCAGACATCAGACATCAGACATCAGACATCAGACATCAGACATCAGACATCAGACATCAGACATCAGACATCAGACATAATTTAGACAAAAATAACATTTTTGATCTAACTCAACCGATTTTATCTGACATCTAAGAATGAAAAAGCTTGACTTCTGACCTCTACTGAATAGCTAAAACACTATTTTCCCAAAGCGGGTTTTACGTTGCTTATCACCATAAATTAATATTTCGTTGGCCGAAATTTGCTGAATTACTTGTGGTCTCATAAATACTTCGCTTTCGCCAGCTCTAAACAACTTTAACTGTTTTAAATTGCCTTGCGGGCTTATTACCGACATAGCAAATACTGCATCACTATTTAACAGCAAATTGTAAGTGCGGTCTTTTTTATCAGTATTTTCTTTAAATAGGTTTTTAGCGTGATCATTATAAAACAAATGTAATTTATCGTAAATTATTGCAGGAGCATAAGAAGCGTAATAACCACCATCGGTGCTGTTTTGTTTTTTCGGTACTTTTTTACTCCACCCAATTGTACCATCGGGATTTAAATTTATAATCAATATATCGTTATGATGATAGTTGGTTACCGTTTCTCGTTGATTAGTGCCAAATGGGCCTGAATAAAAACCTGTGCCTCCTCTTGAATAATTGCTTTCAAAATATTCTTCAGCAATTAAAATAGCACCGCCATCTTCTCTAAGCAATAATTGATCTACCACAAAATTACTAAGTTCTGCACTTTTGCCCGAATTTTTTCTTCTTATCAATTTCTTGCGCTCAGCTTCGCTTAGCCCTTCTACTAAGGCTTCAATACTCAAGTCGCTTTTTTGTTCTATTTTTAAAGCTGCTTCTTTTTTATTGATTTTTATATAAAGCGTTCCTTTTAAAGTTTCGGTATTTTCTGTTGAGTAAAAACCAACTCCAATTAATTGGTTGTTATTGGTATATGCCAGTTGTATTTGACTAACAAAAAGTTCTGTATCTTTAACATTAACTCTATTTAAAATTTTTGGCTCTTTCGGGTGTGTATAAAAAATACTGGTTTGAAAGTTAGGTTTACCTGTAATAGTTAAGCTTTTGTTTGCATTAAAAAACTCATTGCCCCAAACTACCATTTCGCCGCTATTAGCCACTTCATAGCCTTCAATTTCAAAAAAACGATCTTTTATAGGTATTGTTAAAGTGCGCTCTGTTATTGGTTTTAAGTTTTTATTTAAAATAGAGTAGCCAATCTTTTCTTCATTATTTCTTTTGTTGGGTAAGTTATACAGTAACATTAATTTAGTACTGTCTTTTGATATGCGGTAATCCAAAGTTGGTCTTCCTAAAGTCCAATCATAATCTATTTCTTTAAAAACTATTTTATCGCCTTCTAAGCTTAATTTATCACCACTCAGTTTTCTAATAATTAGTTGATATTTTTTTTCGGCTTTATTTAAGTGTTGGGTTAGCATTATTAATTTATCGTAATGCCAAAAAATATCTTCAACATATTCTTGTTTGCCTTTTAATGCTTTAAACAGATCTATTGATGATGTTTTTTTTAACTTGCTATTGTATTGTTGCAAGGTGTATCTAAGCTTATCTTTATCAGCTATATTAAAAGAGGTAATGCTACTTTCTTTAACACGTTTTACATAAAAATTCCCATTTTTGGCAGGTATTATTTTTTCTATAAAACTACCTTTATTTTCACGCAATAATTCTCCCCACTTAATTTTTATATTGCTTGTTTGAGCAACACTTGTTTTAACAATTAAAAAAAGTAAAATGATGACTATGCAACTATGCTTCATTAATTAATGATAAATTATATTTAATAAAAGTAGGCATTTTAGTTAAAGGCTATTAAAGTAAAAGTAAAGTAACAATATTACAACGTAAATTACATTTTACGAAAAAAAAATATGCTACTAATTAGTGTAAATTAACAAAAATTTGTTTCTTCATTTTATTAAACCAGTAAACACATTGCAACACAAAATTATTATTGCGGTTGATGGCTATGCTTCTACCGGTAAAAGCACCCTTGCCCGTCAATTAGCCAAAGCAGTAAATTATACTTATATAGATACTGGAGCTATGTATCGTGCTATTACCTATTACTTTCTACAAAAAAAAATAAATACAAAAGATGCAGCAGCAGTAGAAAAAGCACTACAACAAATAAGCATTACTTTTGTTAAAGAGAAAGCAAGCGAAAAACAGATTACGCAGTTAAACGGGCAAGTTGTTGAAGCCGAAATAAGAGACATTGAAGTTACAAACTATGTAAGCGAAATAAGCGCCATAAAAGCTGTTAGAGATTTTTTAGTAGCCAATCAACAAAAATTAGGTACTGAAAAAGGTATTGTTATGGATGGGCGAGATATTGGTACGGTAGTGTTTCCAAATGCTGAACTAAAACTATTTATAACTGCCAATGTTGACGAACGTGCCAGGCGCAGATTTTACGAAATGCGAGAAATGGGCATTGTAACTACTTTAGAAGAGGTGAAAAAAAACCTGGAAAGCAGGGATTTTAAAGATACCAGCCGCAAACATAGCCCATTAAAAAAAGCAATTGATGCTATTGAAATTGATAATACACATTTAACAGTAAGCGAACAATTAGAAAAAGCGGTCGGGTTTTTCAATCAAAAAGTAATGATGCTTTAATATAGTAAAATCGCCTGCAACACAAACTAAAAAAGCCAACCTTAATTTATAAAATTGGCATTTCCGAAAAAAACCCTCAATCAGCATTTCTAAATATACAATTAAAACAATATTTTTATGAAACTAAGAAATGTAAATAAAAAAGAGACCTAACCATTTTGATTAAGTCTCTGTAGAGAACTTTCGTTTTATGGGATAGCTTGGTTTTAAAATTTAAACCAAACTAACTGCTTCTTTCTGTTTAATTGGCACTTCATTATCAATATTTTCAAACTGATTGCTCGTATTTTTTTCACCACCAGCTTTTAAAGCTTTATCGCCCGAAAAGAAAGTTTTGTGATCGTCGCCTAAGTTAGAACCTGCCATACGTTGATGTTTTACACACGATACGCCTTTGCGAATTTCTTGCCGTTGAACGCCTTTCACATAAGCCAGCATGCCCATCTCACCAAAATAACCTTCGGTTAAATCGTTCATATGTAAAGCTGTGGTATGATAAGTTGGTAAGGTAATTAAGTGATGGAAAATACCAGCATCACGAGCAGCATCAACTTGAAAAGTACGAATCATTTCATCTGCTCTGTTAGATAATTTGGTATCATCATATTTAGCGTGCATTAGTTCTGCCCGGTTATATTTTGATACATCTTCACCAGCCTCTGCCATTGCATCATACGCTTGTTGTCTAAAGTTAAGCGTCCAGTTAAAAGAGGGAGAATTATTATATACTAATTTTGCATTGGGCACTTGTTCTTTAATTCGGTTAACCATATTTGCTATTTGGCCAATGTGAGGTGTTGGTGTTTCTATCCAAAGTAAATCAGCTCCGTTTTGCAAACTAGTTATACAATCCAACACAACCCTATCAATGTTAGAACCTTCTTTAAATTTATATAAACCATTTGGCATACGTTTTGGTCTAACCAATTTTCCATCTCGTTTTAATAACACATCATTTTCTTTTACATCCTCAATTGAAACTTCTTCGGCATCTACAAAATCAATATATTTTGAAGCTAAATCTCCCTCTTGCTCACTTATTGGTAATTTTTGAGTTAAGCCAGCGCCTTCCGAATCTGTGCGTGCTACAATAATTCCCTCTGCAATACCCAACTCTAAAAAGGCATAACGCAAGGCTTGAAGTTTGGCAATAAAGTCTTCGTGCGGCACAGTTACTTTTCCATCTTGATGACCACATTGCTTTGCATCTGATACTTGATTTTCAATTTGAAGTGCACAAGCACCTGCCTGAATCATTTTTTTGGCCAACAAATAAGTAGCTTCTTCGTTTCCAAAACCAGCATCAATGTCTGCAATAATTGGTACAACGTGCGTTTCAAAATTATCAATTTCTGCCTGCACATCTTCACCAGCATCTAAGCGGCGAAAAAGATCATTGAGTTCTACAGCATCTGCTTGGCGTAAAAAAGTATAGATCTCTTCAATTAATTTTGGTACAGCTGTTTTTTCGTGCATCGATTGATCGGGCAAAGGACCTAACTCAGAGCGTAAAGCCGCAACCATCCAACCAGAAAGATATAAATATTTTTTATGTGTAGTTCCATGATGCTTTTTAACCGCAATCATTTTTTGTTGTGCCACAAAACCATGCCAGCAACCTAACGATTGTGTATATTTTGATGGGTCAGCATCGTACTCAGCCATATCTTTTCGCATTATAGCTGCTGTGTATTTGGCAATATCTAACCCGGTTCTAAATTGATTTTGAACAGCCATACGAGCTGCATTATTGGCACTAATGGTTGACCAACTATTTCCATGTTTAGCTTTTAAAGTTCGAACAACGTCGATGGCGGAATTATAATTTTGTTGCATAGTATTCGATTTTAAATTTTATAATTTTAATTATGTATAAATTTTATCTATTATCAGATTTCTTATTAGAAGCACCTCCTCTATTTAAAGTGATGATTTGTGCCGAAGGTAAATCCACAACTTTACCTTCAGCTTGCTTTGTTGTAGTCTGATCTATTTTATCGGTTAAAAATCCAATGTAATCGGTGGTTCTTAAATCCATTTGTGTAACTCTAATATTCATTTTATTAATATTTAATGATTTATAAAATTATTTTTAATTATAGTTTTTATTGAAACTGAGCAGTTTTTACAGATAGTTTTTGATTTCGGAATATCGAATGTCGAACACCCAATTTTGATTTTATAAGCTTATACTTACAAATTGAAAAATCGACATTCATTAACTGTTAGTCTTTATTCAAATACAAATTATAAAAACTCATACGCTGGTATGGTTAAAAATTCTTCATACTCTTTTTGCTCTACCAATTGCGTAAATAGTTCAATCGCTTTTTCAAATTTCCCTTTGGTATAATTTTCCTCACCTACATAATTTTTTATAATAGGAATTTCATCTTCAATCATTTGATGCACCAGCTCTTTGGTTACTTTCGTTCCATCTTTTAAAGCAACTCCTTTATGCAGCCATTGCCAAACCTGCGTTCTGCTAATTTCTGCTGTAGCCGCATCTTCCATTAAATGATGAATTGCTGCTGCACCATTACCACGCAACCAACTTTCTATATATAGTATACCAACATTAATATTTTGCTGAAGCCCAGCTTTAGTAACCTCGCCTTTTGGTACTGCCAGTAAATCATTAGCATCTACTTTTACATCTTCTCTTAAATTTTCAATTTGATTAGCTTGTGGCATATATTCATCAAAAATATCCATCGCAATTTTTACTAAACCCGGGTGTGCTACCCAAGTTCCATCGTGGCCATCTTTCACTTCTCTCAATTTATCAGCTTTCACTTTTTCAATGGCTTTTTGGTTAGCAGCTTCATTGTTTTTTATAGGAATTTGTGCTGCCATTCCGCCCATTGCATGTACGCCACGTTTATGGCAGGTTTGTATCACTAATTGCGAATAGGCTTTCATACACGGAACTGTCATACCTACTAAAGCTCTGTCTGGAAAAACAAAACCTTCTTGGTTTTTAAATCGTTTTATGAAGCTGAAAATGTAATCCCATCTGCCACAATTAAACCCTGCTGAATGATCTTTTAGCTCAAACAAAATTTCGTGTAGTTGAAAACTGGCCAGAATTGTTTCAATAAGCACGGTAGCTTTTATAGTTTTTTGTGGGATGCCGAGATAGTCTTGCGCAAAAACAAATACCTCATTCCATAATCGGGCTTCTAAATAATGTTCTAACTTTGGTAAATAAAAATAAGGTCCTGAGACATTTTCCAACAAGTTTTTTACGTTATGAAAAAAGTACAAGCCAAAATCTAATAAACCACCACTTACTTTTTCTCCGTCTATAAGCAAATGTTTTTCTTCTAAATGCCAACCTCTTGGCCGAACCATTAAGGTAGCCACTTCATTATTTAAAGTATAGGTTTTGTTTTTGGTAGGATGCTCAAAACTAATCGTTTTATTAATGGCGTCTCTTAAATTTACCTGTCCGCTAATGTTGTTTTGCCACGAAGGTGCGTTGCTATCTTCAAAATCAGCCATAAAAACTTTAGCTCCTGAATTTAAGGCATTGATTACCATTTTACGGTTAACCGGCCCGGTAATTTCAACACGCCTGTCTAATAAATCTTTAGGCAACTCCGCCACTTTCCAATCGCTTTCTCTAATAGCTTTGGTTTCGGTTAAAAAACTGGGGAAGTTTCCATTATCAATGCTTTGCTGAGTAGCTTTTCTTTGCTCTAACAATTTTAGGCGGGTATTGTTAAATTTTTGATGTAGTACTTTAACAAATGCTAAAGCAGGTGGGGTTAAAATTTCGTTAAAGGCAGGGCTAAAAGCACCTGTTATTTTCACTCCTTCTGCAACTTCGTATTTGTTTTTTTCTAAAATTTCCATATTTAAGTAAAATTATCTTTTATAACAATTGCAAACATAAAACTATTTTTCTGTTAATAGCGAAATTTTCGCTAAAAAATTAAATATTTTATTTTTTGAGTACTTTTGTTAATAGATGATAGACGATAAAGAGCTTATAAAATTGATATTTGGCTTAAAAATCAAATACCTTAGAAATCAAATGGGGTTATCCTATAAAGAACTTTCCGATCAATCAGGTATTGGCTTGTCTTATTTACACGAAATTGAAAAGGGGAAAAAATATCCGAAAGCTGATAAGATATTGAAATTAGCCGAAGTATTAGAGGTAGATTATGATGCTTTGGTGAGTTTGAAATCGAACAGAACCTTACAACCTGTACTCAATTTAATTAAGTCCGATTTTTTTAAAGTATTTCCTTTAGAAACCTTTGGGATTGATCGTTCTAAATTGATTGAGTTGTTTTTAGATGCGCCAGAAAGATTAAATGCGTTTGTAAGTACAGTTGAAAAAATTATAAGAAGCCATCATATTAATGAAGAAGATTTTTATTTAACCGCCTTACGATCTTACCAAAACATACACAATAATTATTTTAGTGATATAGAAAAAGCGGTAATACAATTTAAAAAAGAGCAAGGGTTAAAAGCCAATTCTATTTTAAAAAGAGATAAGCTGATTAGCATACTTAAAAAAATAGGTGGCCTAAGTATTGATACTAAAACATTGAGCCGCCACAAAGTGTTAAGTGAAATACGATCGTATTATGATACAAAAAAGCGCATCTTATATTTAAACGAAGAATTGAGTGACGCACAAATTTGTTTTTTAGTAGCCCGTGAAATTGGTTTTATCCATTTAAATTTAACCATACGACATTACGAAACCCGTGTTATTGATGTACGCAATTACGAAAAACTATTAAGCAATTTTAAAGCCTCGTACTTTGCTGGTGCGCTTTTAATTAATGAGCAAAGTATTGTTAAAGACTTACAAATCTTTTTTAAAAAAACCGTTTGGCAACCAAACTATATTTTAAAGCTACTCAAAAAATACAATGCCACGCCCGAAATGTTTTTTCAACGATTAATGACAATTTTACCACATCATTTTAATATTGATGATCTGTTTTTTTTAAGGCTACATAGTAGAAGCGATTTAAAAGTTTTTTCTATTACTAAAGAATTACATTTAAACAAATTACACGAACCTTATGCCAATTATATGGATGAAAAATATTGCAGGCGGTGGGTTTCAATTGAAGTGTTGAAAAAAATACGAATTTTAAAAGATCCTGCTGTTTTAATTGCAGATGGTCAAATATCGGCTTATCATAATTCTGATAATAAATATATATTGTGGTCCATTGCCAAAAAAAATCATCAAAACCCTAAAGAAGGCACTAGTGTAAATATTGGTTTAAAGCTAAATGCACACCTAAGCAATACGCTTAAATTTATTAACGACCCAAAGCTAATTACCAAAACCGTGCATACCACTTGCCAGCGATGTTCAATTGAAGATTGTTTGGTTAGGGAAGCCAACCCACAAGTAATTGAAAAAGCACAAGAATTGACAGAAATTGAAAAAACTTTAAACCAGCTATAGACAAACGAGTTATCACCACAAACTAAAAAAGCCAACCTTAATTTATAAGATTGGCTATTCAATTATATTAATTTACAATTATTTTATTTTAAGCGTAACTCGTCGGATACAGAAACTTTTTTTCTGCCTTTAGATCTACGATTGTTGAGCACCGCTCTACCTGCTTTGCTCGCCATACGGCTTCTAAAACCGTGCTTATTTTTTCTCTTTCTTCTTGATGGTTGAAATGTACGTTTCATCGCTGTTTCAATTTGGTTTGCAAAGGTAATAGTATTTTATAAACTTTCATAGCACAATGTGCAAAAAACATTTAGAAAATTACGCCTAATTTGTTTAGAGCTTCTTTCAAATTTATCTCATTGGTATAATGCACACAAATAATACCCATGGCTTGGGCAGCTTTTATGTTATTTATATTGTCATCAATAAAAACGGTAGTAGCAGGGTTACTAATATTAAATTGTTTTAAGGCATAAGTGTAAATAGCAGGGTTGGGCTTTGCCAATTTTATAGCACCGCTTACAACTATATATTTAAACCAGCCAAAAAATGGAAACAACCGTTGCCCTACCGGAAACAACTCTTCACTCCAATTGGTTAAGCCATACAGTTCATATTTTTTTTGTTTATTCAATGCTGACAGTACTTTTACATTTTCTTCAATTGCTCCATAAAAGCCTTCCTCCCATCGGCTGTAGTATAATCTTATTTCTTTTTCATATTCAGGAAATTCGGCAATTTTAAGCGCCACAGCATCTTTAATTAAGCGGCCCTTGTCTTGCTCAAAATGCCAATCGAAAGTGCAAACGGTATCAATAAACCATTGCGCCTTTTGCTTATCGCCATTAAATACTTTGGTATAAAAAACTACCGGATTCCAGTTAACTAAAACACCACCAAAATCAAATATTACTGAACTAATTTTGCTTTCCATTGTTTAACAAATAAAGTAATTATTTTTTTGGTAAGATGGGTATCGGCAATAAAATGTTTGTAAATGTTAGTGCTTAGCAATTTAATAAAAGTTAAGCTACTATTTGTGTATTGCTTATGAATAAAAATGCAGATATTGGCAGTCTAACTAAATTAGTTGTTTTTTTTAAGATTAATATTTTATAATGTTAGCTACGGCGGAGTGAGGTTTGATGCTTTAGCCCCGATTGAAGAGGAAATGCAACTGGAGCTTTGCGGAAGTTGTATTGTAACGGAAAGCGGGAGTACCATTTTTGCGGGTTAAACTGTTTCGCTTCAAAAAAAAAATTGTTAAAAACAGTGAAAGGAAATGTGTAAATGCAATTATCATTAACTAAAATAAAGGAACCTATTGATGGGGATTTGACGGATTTTCAAAAGAAATTTCGGCAATCAATGAAAAGTAGTGTGCCTTTGTTAGATAGAATTACTTACTATATTGTAAAAACAAAAGGCAAACAAATGCGGCCAATGTTTGTATTTTTTTCGGCAAAAATGGCTGGGCAAATTAACGAAAGCACACACGTTGGTGCAGCTTTAATTGAGTTATTGCATACTGCCTCTTTGGTGCACGATGATGTTGTAGATGATTCCATGAAACGCCGGAGCTTTTTTTCGATAAATGCTTTATGGAAAAATAAAATAGCCGTTTTAGTGGGCGACTATTTATTAGCCAAAGGTTTGTTATTGGCTATTGATGAAAATGTGCATTTGCTAAAAATAATGTCGAATGCTGTAAGAGATATGAGCGAAGGCGAGTTGCTGCAAATTGAAAAAGCCCGTTTGTTAGATATTGATGAAAGTGTTTATTTTGAAATTATTAGACAAAAAACGGCTTCCTTAATTAGTTCGGCATGTGCCGTTGGGGTGGCTTCGGTTACAGAAAATGCAGCAACGGTTGAAAAAGCAAAACAACTTGGCGAACAGTTGGGCATCGCTTTTCAAATGCAAGATGATTTGTTTGATTTGGGCGACGATAATATTGGCAAACCAAAAGGTATTGATATTAAAGAGAAAAAATTAACCTTACCTATTATTTATGCGTTGAAAAATGCCAACAAAAAAAAACAACGTGAAATTAAAAATACTATTAAACGGCATCATAACAACAAACAAAAAGTTGCCGAAGTAATTGATTTTGTGCGTAGCAGCGGTGGTATTGAGTACACCAAAAAAATAATGCAACAATATCAAGAACGGGCTAACGAAATTTTATATTCTTTTCCAAATAATGAAGGACGGCGAGGTTTACAGCAATTAATTGAATACACAACACAACGTAAAAAATAATGAACTCAAAAACTAAAATAGGCATATTGGGTTATGGCAACTCGGGTAAATTTTTAAGTAATAAAATTTTAAATGATGCCAAATATGCCGCAATGTACGAATTAGCTTTTGTTTGGAACAGAACTGCTGATAACTTTGATAATGCACTTCCGAAACACTTACAATTTAGTGGCGATTTAAAACCTGTATTGGCTACACATTCAATTGATTTAGTGGTAGAAGTTTGCCACCCTGCTGTTATTAAAACTTATAGTTCATTAATATTGCAACAGGCAGATTTGTACATTGCTTCGGTAACGGCTTTAGCTACTGCCGAAATTGAAAAAAAATTAAGAGCTGCCGCTACACAACATTGCGTTTATATACCTGCTGGTGCAGCCTGGGGTGTAAACGATGTGCAAAAAATGGCTGCTGCCAATAGCATTGAAGGCCTGCATATTACAATGCAGTTTAATGCCGATGCCTTAAAGCTGAACGAGCCGCTTAAACAACAACTACATCATTTTATTGAAGATGCTGACAATAAAAATGCTTTAACTTTATATAATGGGCCAATACGTAAATTAGCGCAATTAGCTCCTAATAATGTAAATACTATGACTTGCCTGGCCTTAGCTGCCAACACAATTGGTTTAGATAAAGCTACTGGCACTTTAATTGCTCAAAAAGAACACGATGCACATTTAATTGATATTGAAGTTACCGGGCAAAATGGCTTTAAGGTGACTGCACAACGCTATAACCCTGCTAAAAAAGGGGCAGTTTCGGGGGCGGAAACGTACAACTCGTTTTTAAGTAGTTTGGTAAATGCTAAGGGCGGCAACAATGGTTTTCAGTTTTGTTAGTGAGTTTATTTTTGAAAATACTCTCAATGTGTATTGGAAAATTTAGACTGTTCAAAAATTCTATTTAATTTTTCAGTTGAAAATATGAATTAAGATGAATACTTTTGTTTAATATTTAAACATAATTTTTTGATATAAGATGGCTTCAATAACAATAGAACAACTAAATGAAAAGCTACTGCAATTACCAGAAAGAGTATATGGTGAGGTAGATAAATTTCTTGACTTTCTTTATTACAAAACAGAAAAGCAAAAGCGTTTTGATAGCTTAACAGAGGAGCAAAAAAAAGAATTGCACTATATTAAAGAGGCTTTTGAACAAGTAGAATTACTTAAACAAGACAAGCTAAAAACTCAAACTATCAAGAAGCTTTTAGATGAATTATAACGGTGTTTGAAAGTAATTATTTGATTATTATCTACTCATTAATTTTCAACCAATACGAACCACCGTGTCTTTCTACATTTTCTAAGTTTTTATGTTGCCATATTGGTGCAATGGTAGATGCCAATGCAGCATCTTCCGAAATAAAATAGTTTGGTAAAATAGTTTGATATTTTTTAGGGTTAGCCAACAAAAACATAGCTAAACCATATTGTTCGGAGTAAAACCGATCGCACATAAATTGCGGGTAATCGCTTGGCAAATATATATCGTGAATATGTACAATTACGCCTTTTTTAAGTAAAGGCAAAATTTCTAAATAAAAAACAGCAGAATCGGAATTGGGTAAAATACGGTGCGAATTATCAATAAACAAAACATCGTTTTCATTTAACTCTTCTACAATATTATAATCTATATTTTCGAATGGTTTACGAATTATTGTATCTGCAAGGCTATCAATTTCTGCCCGTGGTGCCGGGTCAATTGAAATAATTTGAGTATTTAAATTTTGTTCTTGCTTTGCTTTATAGGCTACTTTTGTGGAAGTGCCAGAACCTATTTCAATATATTTTTTGGGTTTGTAATGAGCCAGCATTGTGTAAATAGCTACAATATCTAAGCCAGGTAAATAGCCATTATTCCAGGTAGGTTTAGAAGCTATTTTTTCTTCATTACTTTTTTTTATTTCCCAAATATGTTCTTTATAGTTTAGGGCCAAGTTTAGCGTGTCTTTGTATATTGCTCTATTAGCCTCTATAATTTTGAGTAGTTGTGGGTGCGGGGGTTTCCCATGTCCATAGCGGGGTTTAAAATCAACTTTATATTCTAAAAATAAATTTTGAAATTTTGGGTGAAGAAATCTGTAGAGTTGTTTTATCATCACAAACTTCTAATTATAAACTTCTAACAGCTCTATATTATAAATAATATTAGTGTTGGCTGGTATTTTTTTGCCCCAACCTTGTTTACCGTAAGCTAAACCCGATGGAATTAAAAGCATTATTTTACCGCCTGGCTTTAATAATTGTAAACCTTCTGCTACTCCATATACAAAATCTTTTAAAGCTCTAACTTCAGTTCCTCCAGTTTTGTCGGTTGACCAAACTGCTGCTCCACCTAAAGTAGTTAAGGTATATTTCACTTTTACTGCCGAGTTAATTGTTGGTACTGTTCCACTACCTTGCTTTTCAATGCTATAAAACAAGCCAGAATTTAACCAGTGAATATCTTTTATATTATTAGCCAATGCATAGGCTTGAATTTCAGCATTATCCTTTTCCCATTGCGCATTTATTTCATTTACTTCTTCTTCAGAAATATTGGTATTATAGGTGCTGTTTTTAAAATCGGGTTTTAAAGTTACCGAAGGTTGCGCCATGCAAAGGCATCCTAAAAAAGTAAATAATATTGCAAATGTTGTATGTGTAAATTTCATAAAATATTTTTAATTATTAATGAACCAAGTTCATAATTTGGTTTTGTACATCGCCCAAATTACCAGAGTACGAAGTTAGTGCTCCATATTGATCTACCACATAATATAGCGGCAAAGATGATATATAAAACTGACGGGTAATGGCCTCTAAGTTATCATCGGCAAATAAATTAATACCATCAATACCCATTCTGTTAACATATTCTATTGCTTTATCACGGTTTTTATCAATACTAACATTAACAAAAACTACACCTTTTTCTTCTAAGCTGTATTTAATTTGCCGATATTTTTCAAAGTTATCTAAACAGGGTTTGCACCAGGTTGCCCAAAAGCTTAAATACACCACTTTGCCATTATAATTGCCCAAACTCACTAGTTCTTTATTTTCGTTAGGTAGTGTAAAGTTAGTATCGGTTATGCCGTTATAAATTTGCGACAATTCATGATAAATACCGTCTATCATCAGCAACCATTCGTCGGTAAAGTTATAATTGAGGTATTCGTTTCGTTTACTTTCCCAAAGCCCCATTCGCTTGTTAGCCAATTCTTTTAAAAAAAGGCGTGTTAGCAAATAATTTCTACTTACACCAATAAAGTTTTCTGTTAACAATTGGTAATAAGCTTCTGCTGTTTCATTTGGGCCAGTTCTTTGGTTTTTTGCGTTTAGATAACCCAAATAGGTCATCAATGCATTAATGTATTCTTTGTTTTCTAGCTGGTTAACATCTTGCCTGTCATAACCTTGAAAGGTTTGCACCAAATCAAAAGGCATATCAGCGTTTGTAGATTTCATTAAAGTTTGCTGATAGTAAAAAAACAACATTCTGTTATTTAATCGCCTGGCTTCAAAATTGGCTAAAATACGTTGATAGTTTTTACTACTAAGCGTGTTGTAACTATTAAAGCTATTTAAAAAACTTAATTGATTGTTATAGTTTGCATCTACAGCAGCATAAAAATTTTCTATTGAAGTTTGTTGTTTATATAAGTTTTCTACCGCTTTACTCGAGTAAAAATTAAACGGGCGGTAATAATATACTTTGTCGTTATATTCTGGATATTGTTGGTTAAACTCTACCCAAAATTTATTTTTAGCGGCTTGTGGCCCTGTAAAGCTTAATGTTTGTTTAATATAATGTTGGTCTACTGTAATGTTTACTTCATCGCCTGGTTCTAAATAAAACTTGCAAACGTAATCTTTGCCCACGTATAAAAAAGCTTCTACATATTCATAAAGCTCAAATTGCAGGTAAAACATATTGTTATGATCTAAGGTGGTGGTAACAAAAGCTTGTTCTTGGTTGGGCCTGTTACTAGTATATTTTACGGCAATTGATTGTGACGATGGTTTTAAAACAGTTCCAGAAACTTTAGTAGTACTAGCCAATGCAACAGAAGCGTAAATTACTAATGCTATACTTAGCCACAACTTGTAGAGATTTGCTTTCATAGGTGGGTTACATTATTAAATTAAAATTTTGCTTACTGATTTAGTTAGATATGCTACAAATTTAACCGTTTAATTGGTAAAAAAATAATTGATAACACTTAGGGCTATTTTTTACTTGTTTTGTAACTATTCAGAAGTCATACCATTTCATTGTCAGACGTTAGACATCAGACATAATTGAGGCGAAAAAGAGCATTTTTGACTTTACTCAGCCGAATTTATCTGACGTTTGAGAGCGAAGCGGTTTGACGTATGACCTCTACTGAACAGTTACCTTGTTTTTTATTATACTGATGGCTTTATTTTTGAAATGTTTATTAGTAGATGTAAGGTTATATACAGATAGCTATCGGATTAGTTCCGATTGGAGTAACCATACTAACCAAAGCATATATTATGAGTCGTTTGGGGTGTTTGGAGTGTTTGGGCAGCATTTGAATGGAATACCGATAACTATTAGTAGAAAGCCCAGTTTTAAATAGATTTATCGTTTCGCTTCTAAAAAAAAGCCAATTATTAATTGCCAAGTTAATATGATGCTGTAGCTGGAGAAGGAGTTAAAATAAAAAAAGCCAATTGAACTAATCAATTGACTTTTTACAAAACTTTGTGAATATTTAAGTATTAAAAGTTGGGCTATCAACTGGCTTTTTTGTTTTTGTCAAATTTTGCTTCGTTTTTCTTTTTCCTCTAAAAAAAAGATACAAATTAAAAAACAACATTAGGCCTAAATACATAGAAAAACCACCAATTTTTTGACTTAGAACTTCTATCATACCCTGTAAATTTTTACAATAATAAATCTTCATAATCATCATTGCAAAACCGATGTTGAGCAAATAAAATCCAACTTCAAATAAGCGGTTGGTTGATTGGGCAATATCTTCCCTTCCGTTAAAAATATCTAGCATAAAAACTTTGCCTTGTTTAAACAATGTTTTAGCAACAAAAAATGTAAGTAAAATAGTTGTTGGCAAATAAATTGCGTAAGCCCATATAACTACATTGTATTCCATATTATAAAATTATGTTTGTTTGGAAATTTATTTTTGCGACAATAGCGGTTGCAAGCATATTAAAATAATGTAATACACCTAATAACAACAAAATTTGACCTATATGCTCACAGATTTTTGAAAGCATATCTGCCTTGTTTACAATCTCACCCCAAGTACCAATTGCAAAAAGTGCATAGCCAATGTTAACCAAATAATAACCAACCAACAATAGCACATTTAAAGGCTTTACAATGTGTTGATTATTACTGAAAATTTTAAACAGATATATTTCACCATTTTTGTAGCAGATGTATCCAACTTTTAAAGTTAAGAAAATGGTGAAAATGCTATAAATAAAATAAGCAATGATATTTAAGGTAATTCCGCTCATTACTATTAAAACCAACTTTTTGATAAAATAATTTCATTAATTTCGTTTATTTTACAACTATAAATACCAGATTAAAGAAGGCTGAATTCAATTAATAAACCAAACTATTTGTATGTGCAGGATTTTTTTTCTTGATGTTAATATACAATTAATGGAACTGCATTTTCAACTTCTGTTACGGGCAACTTACAAACTTTATTTTGACAAACATAAATAGTAGTTTGCCCAGCTTGCAATTTGTTTTTTAATAAAGCCAAATTACCTTCATTCTTTCCACCTAAAAATATGGTATTTG
>Ga0209828_1001670_pt1 | contig 19735 bp, 17 predicted proteins | sample MaitaG_FD_187429 | JGI IMG/M metagenome (GOLD analysis project Ga0209828, IMG submission 187429) | Marine algal microbial communities from Maine, USA - Maine_Asex2 metaG (SPAdes) (version 2) | ecosystem: Host-associated > Algae > Red algae > Unclassified | place: Maine, USA | collected 2015-01-05 | reverse complement strand
GTCCGGCAACGGCGCAATGATTATGATGCACGCCGAGAACGGCATCGCCATCGACCTGTTGGCGGCCCAAGCCGTCGAGCGGGGCGACACCGGGCCCGTCAATCACGGCATCGTGCGACGGGCCGAACTCGAAGGCGAGGCCACGTTCCGGGCGATCCAGCTCGCCAAGGTCGGCGCTGCACCGCTGTACATCGTCCACCTCTCGGCGAGCGAGGCGCTCGAACAGGTCGCGATCGCCCGAGGCAAGGGCATGAACGTCTTCGCCGAGACGTGTCCGCAATACCTCTACCTCAGTCTCGAGGATCACCTTGGCCTGCCCGGATTCGAGGGCGCCAAGTATGTGTGCAGCACCCCATTGCGCACGAAACACGAGCATCATCACGCCGACCTTTGGAACGGACTGCGGACGAACGATCTCAGCGTGGTGAGCACCGACCATTGCCCGTTCTGCATGAAGGATCAGAAGGAACTCGGTCTCGATGACTTCCGAGCGATCCCGAACGGCATCGGTGGCGTCGAACACCGCATGGATCTGATTTACCAGGGTGTGCTGCAGGGCGAGATCACGTTGCCGCGCTGGGTCGAACTGTGCTCGACGACTCCTGCTCGCATGTTCGGTCTCTACCCACAGAAGGGTGTGATCGCGCCTGGTAGCGATGCCGACATCGTGCTGTATGACCCGGACGCTTCGTGGACGATCAGCGTCGACAACCATCACATGAATATGGACTACTCGGCGTGGGAGGGATTCGAGATCCAGGGTCATGTGAACACCGTCATGTCACGCGGGCAGGTAATCATCGAGAACGGTCAGTACCTTGGCCGGGCAGGCGATGGCAAGTACCTCCGCCGCGGGCTTTCGAGCTATCTCATTTAGGCCTCTCCGAACTCGAGTAACCGAAGGACGATTTCTTCCTATGCAGCGGATCGAACACCTCATCGACGGCACGACGCACGTCGGAACCTCTGGCGTCACCAAGCCCGTCTTTAACCCGGCGACCGGAGCGCAGACCGCCGAGTTGTCGATGGCGAGTGTTAGCGAGGTCGATGCGGCGATCGCATCGTCGAAGGCGGCGTTCGCCGAATGGCGCCACGTCAGTCTCGCTCGCCGCATCAAGCTGATGTACGCCTTCCGCAACTTGCTCGAAGCGAACGCCGACGAGGTCGCTCGGCGACTGACGGCCGAACACGGCAAGGTCACCAGCGATGCGTTGGGCGAGGTTGCCCGCGGTCTTGAGAACATCGAATATGCGTGCGGCGTCGCCGAGATGCTGAAGGGTTCGTATAACGAAGCGGCGTCGACGGGAGTCGACGTTTATTCGGTTCGTCAACCGCTCGGTGTCGTCGCTGGCATCACGCCGTTTAACTTCCCCGCGATGGTTCCGCTCTGGATGATTCCGAACGCGCTGGCTTCCGGTAACACGTTCGTGCTCAAGCCCAGCGAGCGCGATCCGTCGGCACCGTTGTTGATCGCCGAGCTCGCCCAGGAGGCGGGCTTCCCGCCTGGTGTCTTGAACGTCGTGCACGGCGACAAGCTCGCCGTCGACCGTCTCATCGAACACCCAGACGTCAAGGCTGTGAGTTTCGTCGGGTCCAGTCCGATCGCGAAGTACGTCTACGAAACCGGAGCGCAAAACAGCAAGCGGGTGCAGGCCCTGGGGGGCGCCAAGAACCACATGGTCGTTTTGCCCGATGCCGACATCGACCTCGCCGCAGACTCTGCGGTCAGCGCGGCCTATGGCTCCGCTGGCGAACGGTGCATGGCGATCTCGGTCGTTGTGGCGGTGGGCGACATCGCCGACCCGTTGGTCGAGGCGATCAAGGTCCGCATGGAGAAGCTCGTCATCGGTGATGGCAGCGACCCGGCGTCGGAGATGGGGCCGCTCATCACGGCCGAAGCTCGTGATCGCGTCGCCGGTTACGTGCAGCAAGGCGCCGACGCAGGGGCAACAGTGGTGGTCGATGGCCGCGACGCCCAGTTCGACAACGATGGCTTCTTTCTCGGCGTTTCGCTCATCGACAACGTCACGACTGACATGAGCGTCTACCAAGACGAGATCTTTGGCCCGGTCCTGTCGGTCGTTCGCACCGACACGTACCAGCAGGCCGTCGATCTCATCGAGACCAATCCGTGGGGCAACGGCGCCGCGATCTTCACCCGTGACGGTGGCGCAGCTCGGCAGTTCCAGCTCGACGCCGACGCGGGTATGGTCGGTATCAACGTGCCGATTCCGGTGCCGGTTGGTTACCACTCGTTCGGCGGTTGGAAAGACTCGCTGTACGGCGACACGACCATGTATGGGCCCGAGGGCATCAAGTTCTACACGAAGGCCAAAGTCATCACTTCCCGCTGGCCTGACCCGGCCGGCAGTTCGGTCGATCTCGGCTTTCCGACCAACAGCTAAACGAACCGCCAGTTAGCCAACGAAACAGCTCGACAAACCAGGGGGCCAAGCCATGGATTTTGGCGTTGTACTGCAAACCGATCCGCCGGCATGGCGCGTCGTCGATCTCGCGGTGCACGCCGAGAACCTCGGCTTCAGTCACGGCTGGACATTCGATAGCCACATCCTCTGGCAAGAGCCGTACGTCATCTATAGCCAGATGTTGTCGGCGACTCGCCGCATGATTGTCGGGCCGATGGTGACGAACCCTGGCACTCGCAATTGGACCGTGACCGCATCACATTTCGCAACCCTGAACGACATGTTCGGGAATCGAACGATCTGTGGCATTGGGCGGGGCGACTCGGCGATGCGGGTGATTGGCCATAAGCCCGCGAACCTCACGACGTTGAGCGAATCGATGAAGGTCATCAAAGGCCTGACCGAAGGACATGAGGTCACCTACAACGGCACCCAACAGCAGTTTCCATGGAGCCGGGGAGGCAAGCTCGACATGTTGATGGCGGCCTACGGTCCGAAGGCGCTGAAGCTCTGCGGCTCCGAGACCGACGGCTTCATTCTGCAGCTGGCCGATCCTGCCCTTGCCGAGTGGACGATCGCCGCGGTGCGACGAGCGGCCGAAGAGGCGGGCCGGAACCCCGACGATCTCTACATCTGTGTCGCGGCGCCGGCGTACGTCGGCACCGATCTCGCACATCAACGTGATCAGGTGCGTTGGTTTGGTGGCATGGTTGGCAATCACGTGGCCGACCTCGTTGCTCGGTATGGCACCGACAGCGCCATTCCGAAAGCGCTCACCGACTACATCAAAGAGCGCGAGGGATACGACTATTCCGAGCACGGCAAGGCCGGGAACAGCCACACCGACTTTGTGCCCGACAGCATCATCGACCGCTTCTGCATTCTCGGCGACGAGCAGGCCCACATCGACCGGCTGAAGGAACTCGAAGCCCTCGGTGTCGATCAGTTCGCCATCTATCTAATGCACGATCAGAAGGATGAAACCCTCAACGCGTACGGCCAGCGGATCATCCCAGCGCTCTCGTGACTTCTCGGGTCACGACCGAAGGAGCCAGCGGCGCGCCGCTAGCGATGGGGGCGCGTCGTCTGCTGACCGCAGCCGCATCGCTCGTCGCTCTCGTGGCGGGGTGGGAGGGCTACAAGTGGCTCGGCGGTCGGACCGACGACAAGTGGCCGTTGACGAACGTTGGTTTGCCGATCTCGACCGACGACCTGACCATGCCCCCATCGGCCGACATCCTCGGAGCATTTCTCGACCCGGTGCAGCGGGGCGGTAGCGAATCGTTGGCGGTGTTCTTGCTGAAGGCGGCCTGGTTCACGTTGCGCGAGGCATCGGTCGGCTTCGTGCTTGGAACGATCATCGGCCTGCTGCTCGCGGCGCTCATGCTGCGATCGAAGATCGCCGAACGCGGTGTGCTCCCGTGGGTGAACATCAGCCAGACGGTGCCGCTGATCGCCCTCGCACCCATCGTGGTCACCTGGGGCCGAACCAATGGCTGGGGCGACACGTTCTCGGTCGCCTTGATCGCGACGTACCTCACGTTCTTCCCAGTCGCCGTCAATGCGCTGAAGGGTCTGCAGTCGCCCGCTGCCGCCGATATCGAGCTGATGCGCAGCTATGCCGCCGGCTGGCGCGAAACGTTGTTCAAGGTGCGCCTCCCGGCCGCTCGTCCGTACCTGTTCCCGGCATTCAAGCTCGCGGCGACACTTAGCGTCGTTGGTGCAATCGTCGGCGAGATTTCGGCGGGCGTTCGGGGCGGGCTCGGCCGGGCGATTCTCGACTTCGCGGGTCGCTACTCGACGGGTCCGGCGAAGGTGTACGCCGCGGTGATCGCGGCTGGCCTCCTCGGGCTGGTCGCGTTTGGCCTCGTGAGCGCAGTCGAACGTTTGGTCGTCCGCGGACCACGAACCGCAGAACTGTGAGGCGGCTGCCGTGACGGAAACGATGAACGCCGTGCAGGTCAGGCAATGCGACATGACCTTCAACGCTGGAGCGGCGAACCAGGTGCAGGCGCTGAAGGGCATCGATCTGACCGTTGAAGGCGGCGAGTTCGTTTCGTTGATCGGCCCGTCGGGTTGCGGAAAGTCGACGCTGCTTCGTCTCATTGGCGATCTCATCACCCCGACCGCGGGCAACCTCGAGGTGTTCGGAAAATCTGCGGCGCAAGCAAGAATCGACCGCGACTACGGCATGGCGTTTCAGCAGGCTGGGCTCTTCGATTGGCGCAAGGTCGCTGCGAACATTGCACTTCCTCTGGAGTTGATGGGTTGGTCTCGCTCTGATCGCTCTGCACGAACGGCGGAGATGCTGCAACTGGTCAAGCTCGACGAATTCGGGGATCACTATCCCTGGGAATTGTCGGGCGGCATGCAGCAACGGGTCGCGATCGCACGAGCGCTGTCGTTCTCGCCCCGCCTGCTGCTGATGGACGAACCGTTCGGCGCCCTCGATGAGATGACGCGGGAGCACATGCAGAGTGAACTTCTGCGGATCTATGAAGACCTCGGGACGACGATCGTGTTTGTGACCCACAGCATCTCCGAAGCCGTCTACCTGTCGAGCCGGGTCATCGTCTTATCGCCGCGGCCGGGACGCATCCACTCGATCATCGATGTCGATCTTGGGCATCGGTCCGAGGGGGTCCGGGAGTCAGCCGAGTTCTTCAAGCGGACGACCGAGATTCGCGCCGCACTCCGGGCGGTCGAGGAAGCGGGATGACGTGTCCCGTATGACATCGCAGAGCCGACTCGACGCGTGGTGGCCACCGATTGCTTTTGGATTGGTCTTCCTTGCCGGCTGGGAAGCAATCGTCCGCGTCTTCGATATCCAAGAGTTTCTGCTACCGCGGCCGACGTCGATCGTCGCGGCGCTGCGCACCGAGTGGGCTGGCGAGGTCGGGCCAGGCCGCATCACGAACTTGCGTGAAGCGGGCTGGGAGACCGGCAAGGTCGCCGTGCTGGGGCTCGTGCTCGGCGTCGTCTTAGGTGCGTTGCTCGCGTTCATCACGACTCGTTTCCGGCTCCTGCGCGAGTCGTTTACGCCGCTTGCGGTGATTGCAAATGCAACACCGATTGTGGCACTTGCCCCGATCTTCAACGCCTGGTTCGGGATCACGGGCATCGCCAGCAACGTCGGCGTCGTCGTCGTCGTCGTGTTCTTTCCCGTGTTCATCAACGTGGCCCGAGGTCTCGTCGAAGTTGAGCCGAACCAACTCGAACTCATGCGGTCCTATGCGGCGACACCGGGCACGATTCTGCGGCAGGTCCGCATCCCGAACGCCTTACCGTTCTTTACGACCGCCCTTCGCCTCGCAGCACCTCTGAGCGTCATCGCAGCGATTGTCGCCGAGTACTTTGGGGGCCCAACGAATCGCCTCGGCCCCGTCATCACGCAGAACGCGAGTTTCTCCCGTTATGACAACGCGTGGGCCGCGATTGTTGTCGCGAGTGGTCTGGGTCTGGCCTTGTTCGCGATCGCTCTTGCAATCGAACGTGCGGTGAATCCGGGGCGGGCTCCGATCGAGGCCTCGTGACCCCGCTGCCATCTAGTAAGCATGAGGACTAGTAAGTACTAGTAAGCGGAACACCTCGAGCCCCTCGGAGGAACGATGAAGGCCACCCTGCAGCGACTGTTCACCCTCATGGCCATACTGGCGCTTCTCGCCACGGCCTGCGGAAGCGACTCGTCATCGTCGAGCGCCGCGAGTAGCGGCGACTGCGACACGGTCGACGACGTCAGCCTCCAGGTGCAATGGTTCGCGCAAGCCCAGTTTGCCGGCTACTACGCCGCCGTCGATGAAAGCCTCTACGCCGCCCGATGCCTGAACGTCACGATCCTTGAAGGCGGCATCGACATCGTTCCGCAGCAGCAGCTCGCTTCCGGTGCTGCCGACTTCGCGATCTCGTGGGTACCGAAGGCGCTCGTGTCGCGCGAGGAAGGCATCGACATCGTAAACGTCGCCCAGATCTTCCAACGCTCGGGCACTTTGCAGGTGTCGTTTGCCGATAGCGGCATCAACTCGCCAGCAGACCTGGCGGGCCGCAAGGTCGGCAGCTGGGGCTTCGGCAACGAGTTCGAGCTGCTCGCCGGCTCTCGTGCAGCTGGTGTCGAACCCGGCGTCGACTACGAGATCGTGCAGCAGAATTTCGACATGCTCGCGATGATCAACGGCGAGATCGATGCCGCCCAGGCAATGATCTACAACGAGTACGCGCAGGTGCTCGAAACCGAGAACCCGGCAACCGGCGAGCTGTTCACGGTCGATGATCTGTCGGTTATCAACTGGAACGACGTTGGCACGGCGATGCTCCAAGACGCCATCTGGGCCGACGGTGCCCGCCTCGGCGATAGCGCATACCAAGACATCACGACCCGCTTTATCGCCGCGTCGGTCGAAGGCTGGGCCTGGTGCCGTGACAACGCCGACTCGTGTGTCGATGTTGTGCTCGCAAACGGTCCGACCCTTGGCAAGTCGCACCAAGCGTGGCAGTTGAACGAGGTCAGCAACCTGATCTGGCCGTCGCCCGCTGGCGCTGGAATGATCGACCAAGGTCTGTGGGATCAGACGATCGACGTCGCGACCAGCGAAGGTGTGCTGGCTGGGGCGCCCGACGGATCGGCCTTCACCAACGAGTACGCCGAAGCCGCGCTGAAACTGCTGGCCGACGCGGGCGTCGACACAACCGGAAGTGGTTTCCAGCCGGCCACGGTCACGCTGAATGCCGGCGGCGAGTAACTGCTGTGTCTGACAACTTGATCGTCGTCGACCACCCGCTGGTTCAACACAAGCTCACGCTCATGCGCGAGAAGGAACGTTCGACTCGTTCGTTCCGGCAGCTGCTGCATGAGATCAGTCACCTGCTGGCCTATGAAGTCACCCGCGATATCCCGTTGACGACCCGCACGATCGAAACACCGTTGATGCCGATGGAGGCACCGGTGATCGAGGGCAAGAAGCTTGCTCTGGTGTCGATCCTGCGGGCCGGCAACGGTCTACTCGACGGCGTCCTCGATCTGATTCCATCGGCCCGGGTCGGGTTCATTGGCTTGTACCGCGACGAAGAGACGTTGCAGCCGGTGCAGTACTACTTCAAAGTTCCGACCGACGTGCACGAGCGGCAGGTGATCGTGGTCGATCCGATGTTGGCCACCGGTAACTCGGCCACCGCGGCGATCGATCTACTGAAGGAAGCCGGCGCGACGAACATCAGCTTCCTGTGCCTGCTGGCTGCGCCCGAGGGCATCGCCCGGTTGTCTGAGGCCCACCCCGACGTCCAGATCGTGACCGCCGCGGTCGACGCAAAGCTCAACGAGATCGGCTACATCTTGCCGGGCCTCGGCGACGCGGGCGACCGCATGTACGGCACGAAATAGCAGTCGCGGGTCGTGGCCGTCGCTCGAACGAGACCATCGGCGACAGCCCACCTGTTCGACTGTTACGTGCTTAGAACTGAGCGCTATCGTCGGCGATAGTGTCTTCCTTTTTCGGTCCGGCAGACTCACCGCCGTTTTTTCCGCAGCGCCCGTTCAATGGACCCCCAAGGAACATTCCGGGGCTGGCTCATCACCGTGCCGTTCTCTATCAAAGTGATTCCCTCGGGGTCGGCTTGTACCGCTTCGAGTGTTTCTCGAACGGATTCGGCGACTGGCCGCAACCGCCGCGCTTGCCGTCCGCAGGTGAGTTGATCATCCACGGGCTTTGGCCAAGTGTCGACATGCATGAGTGCTCGGCGTCGTTCGGCGCTGAAGCCATAGTGGTCGCTTCTGGCGAGGAGATACCGCTTCTTCCGTGACGGATCACATCCGTAACCCCTGCGCCGCGCTGGCGTCCGGCGGAGGTCTTGCGCCCGGTTCTCAGCCGGCGGTTTCGAGGACCGCTCCGAGCAGGACTGAGGCGCCCCGTTCGGCTTGCTCCTGTGAGATGTTCTCGGCTTCGTTGTGTGAGAGGCCATCGTCGCAGGGCACGAAGATCATCGACGTCGGGGAATGCAGGGCGACGTAACACGCGTCGTGCCCCGCTCCCGACACCATGCGCTGGTTCGAGAAGCCGAGCTCTCGCACCGACCGCTCGACCGCTGACACGCAAGTCTCGTTGAACTTCACCGGTGGCGAATCGTTGTCGACGGCGATTGCCGACGTCACGTCGAAGGCCTCGCATTGCCGGGCGACGATCTCGCGCATCGCGGCGTCCATTTCGGCGAGTGCTTCGCCGTCGGGGTTTCGCATGTCGAGTGAGCATGCAATTCGTTCCGGCACGGTGTTTGGTGACACGGGTTCGGAGCGGAACATCGCGAACGTCGCCCGGGCCCATGGCGCCTTCTCGGCGGTCATCGCGTACACCTCGCTGATGATCTGGCCCAGCGCTCGCGCCGGGTCCTTCCGCACTTCCATCGGCGTGGGACCGGCGTGGGCTGGGTGGCCGAAGAGTTCCAGCGTGTACCAACGGAACCCCTGCACGGCACTGACCACGCCGATCTCGAGCGCCTCGGCTTCAAGGATCGGTCCCTGCTCGATATGGAGCTCGAACGCGGCGGTGTACGGCGTCGGTTTGGCTGCGCGGCTGCCCGCCCAGCCGAGTCGATCGAGCTCGGATCGCACCGAGATGCCGTCGACGTCTTCGAGGTTGAGGGCCTCGTCGAGGCTGATGTGGCCCGCCCACACGCCGGAGCCCATCATCGAGTGTTGAAAGCGCGAGCCTTCCTCGTTGGTCCACACTGCGATCTCGATTGGCGACGCGGTCGTGATTCCGAGATCGTTCAGCGTTTCGACCACTTCGAGACCGCCTAACACGCCGTAGACGCCGTCGAAGCGGCCACCGGTGGGCTGGGTGTCGAGGTGGGAGCCGACGAGCACGGGGTCGCGGTCTGGGTCGCTGCCGGGTCGGGTCGCAAACAGGTTGCCGATCTCGTCGAACTCGACCGTGCAACCGGCGGCTTCGGCCCATTCGATAAACAGGTTCCGCCCGTCGCGGTCGTCGTCGCTGAGCGCTTGGCGGTTGGAGCCGCCCGCAACACCGGGTCCGACCTCGGCCATTGCCATGAGCCTCGACCAGAGACGATCGCCGTCAACTCGCTGCGCCATTCGTTCTTCCCCTTCAGAGCACGTGTCGCCGTGCTCGACCCTACACGGGTACTGCTAGGCCATCGCCGCCTGATGGCAATAGCACGAGGCCTTCACCTCCACCTCGGAGCGGGCCAGGGCCAGGTCGAGTTGTTGTTTGATCAGCACCGATTCGACCTGTTCGCCGCGCTTACGGAGGCACTCGTGCAGACCGTGCAGGCTCCAGAGATTGTTCGGATGCTGGCTGGCCCGACTGAGCGTGGCGTCGAGTCCGAGGTCGGCCCGGTACACCTGCTCGGCTTCGTCGTAACGGCCCTGCTCAAGCAGCAGCGCACCGAGCGCGTGCCGCGTCGGCTGCATCCACCCCCACGGCTCGTCGTACAGCAGGTTGTCCTCGATGTCAACGGCGCGCCGCAGGTGAGCGAATGCGGCCTCGTGGTCGCCGCGCCGGTAGTCGAGTTCGCCATCGATCATGGCCTCGGCCACCGCGAGCAAGTCGACGACCAAGTTGTTGTGCACGCGGCGCGTCTCGGGCACTCGGTCCTTGGCGGCCAGAAAGTCGGCCCGACAGCCCTCCGCTTCGACGATGCTGCCGAGCGCCGAGTGAGCGACGGTCTTGGCATACAGCATCAGCGCCGTCGTCGCGGCATACAACGCGGGGTCGGCGGGCAACTCTTCGGCAATGATGTCGTGCCACTTGCCGAATCGAACCCGCACATGTTGTTTCATGGCGATGAAAGCCTCGGCCGCGTCGGCCATCGGCGGAGATTCGATCCGCAGGAAGTCCTCTGGTGTCGTCGCGATCAGTTCCTCCGCCGCGGCCATAGCCGCTGAGTAGTCACCGAGAAACATGGCGCCGTAGATCACGAAGTGATGGTTGTGGTTTCGGTACAACGTGTACACGTTGAACAGCCCCTCACGCTCAAGCCACCGGCGATCGGCATCGACCGCACGCTGGTTGTAGAGCACCACGTCGTGATAGTTGCCGCAGAGCACATCGATGTGGGTCGGCATATGAATGAGGTGGCCAGAATCAGGCATGAGGGCTCGCAGCCGATCACCGGCTCGAAGCGCGATCTCGGGGGTCGACGACATCTCCATGAGGTGCACATAGAAGTGGAGGAGGCCGGGGTGATCCCATGCCGCCGGGATTTCGGCGAAGGCTTGTTCGAGCACCGCTTGTGCTTCGACCGACCCTGCCCCCTCGGCCACCTCGCCGGTGGCGAGATCCCACATCTGCCACGGGGTCTCGTTCAGGATTGCGTCGACGAAGATCGCGCGGGCGTCGAGGTCGTCGAGGTGACGGTGGTGGACCTCACGCATCGCGTTCGTGAAGTCGAGGTTCCACGGCATCTGGTCGTCGACTGGCTCGACTTGCGGATACCGGGCCGACAACGCGTCGATGAGGTCGACCTCAACTGGCGCCAGCAGGCCACGGTGGCGTTGCGCTTCCTGGGTCGATGCGAACGCGGCACCAAGGGCCTTGGCCCGGTTCGCGTCGTCCATGCGGTCCCAGGTCAGGTTGTAGTTCGGACCGAATGCGATCGCTCGACCCCAGTACGCCATGGCACACGTTTCGTCGGCTTCGATTGCGAGCGAGAAACACTTGATCGCTTCTTCATGATTAAACCCGTAGAGCCAGTTAAGGCCTCGGTTGAACCAGAGCTGGGCGTCGGCCGAACTGGTCGTTACCGGCCGCTGGAAGTCGCCGAGGTCGTAGTAGTCCATGGCCCATGATCGCCTGCTTTGGGCCGGTGCCCAAACAGCGACTTCTAATCAGCGATATCTATCTGCAGAAACTCGGTGACCTTCAACAGGCCCGGAGGCATCGAAACATCGGGGGGTACCAGCCGGGCGGCCGCATCACGGTCGATGATTCGTGGGGTGTGCGCCGATAGCTGCTCGTCACCAATCTTGATCTGGGCCGTTCCCGCCGCCAGGACGTTCTGCACCCAGTCGCATTTCGATCCATACACAATGAAGATGACGACCGTGCCGTCGTTGCACCGGTGGACGTCGAGCGGGGTCTGGTAACGCCGACCCGAGTTGCGTCCGGCATGGGTAATGACCGGCCGTTCCCCTTTGCGGAGCTCGAGAGGATTGAAGATCCGTTTGTTGATGTGACCAAACCACCGTGGCATCGGCATGGTCCACAGTATGTGACGGGTCGGTTGCGAGCCGCTGCAAATCCGGTGGAAGCCGAGCGGACAACTCAAGGCGCATCATGCCCATCGGGCAAATGGAAACGAGCAAGGCACATGGGGCGGTCTCGCCATCGGCTGAGAACGTGTCGGACCGGTGTCGGCCTACCATCGGCCGATGAGCGACATCCGAGCCGGATCTCCAGACCGCGAAGACATTCTCGCGATTCGAGATCAGTCGTCCCGTGCCGACACCGATGTCTCGACCCCGAACCCGGCCAGCCTTCTCGGACGTCTCAGCCAAGGTGACGTCATCGAGGTCATCCTTCCGGCGTACTCGCTCGCAGATGCACAGGATCCGGTCTATTTCATCAAGCGGCAGAGCCACTACGACCAGGGTCAGAAGTGGCTGATCCGCTATGTGCATGACCGCTCGACCGATAGTCCCGTCGCGGACTTTCCGCAGAACGAGTCGTGGGCTGGTGTGGCGCCCGTCGAAGCTCTTGAGTGTCTCACCAGATCACTCGCAACGACCGGAGCGCACCCAACGCTCGATGCCCTCCTGACCGACATGCTCGACCACCGTTACCCGTTCGGATTCGGCATCGTCGAGGCGTGTGCCGCAGACTCCGAACAAGATGCAGTCGAGGAGTAGAGCGATGAAGCCACGGGTACGGCGCGCCGGTACGACCACGTTTTCGAACTGGGCCGGGAACCAACGGTGCGAGCCGGCGCGCATCGAGTCGCCCGGCTCCACCGAGGCCGTCGCCGCGATCGTTGCCGACGCCCACGATCGTCAGACGCGGGTGAAAGTTGTCGGCACCGGCCACTCGTTCACCGACGCGGCCTGCACCGACGGTGTCTTGGTGCGGCTGAACCAACTCTCGGGGGTCGAGTCGATCGATGCCGATACCGGGGTGGCGGTCGTCGGCGCCGGCACCCCGCTCAACGAGTTCTCCCTGGCACTGGATCGCCGCGGGCGGGCGTTGCCGAATCTGGGCGACATCGACGTGCAAACGGTGGCCGGGGCAACTGCAACAGCCACCCACGGCACCGGGCGAGCGCTCGGGAACCTGGCCACCGGCATCGTTGGCCTCGAACTGGTCACCGGCACGGGCGACGTCCTTTGGTGCGATGCGGATCACAACGCCGACATCTGGCGCTCGGCCCGGGTCGGCCTTGGAGCGCTTGGAATCATTACTCGGGTCGCGCTCGAAACCGTCCCGGCGTTTGCGCTCGAAGCCCGCGAGACCGTCGAATCAGTCGACGCGATCGAGGGCGACTGGGCCGGCTTTATCGAGAGCGCCCAACACGCCGAAGCCATCTGGATTCCGGGCACGAACAAGGCGATGGTGAAACGAAACGATCCATCGACCGCCGCACTGCAACCGTTGTCGAAGGCCCGGCACTTTGTCGACAAGATCCTGTTGGAGAACGTGGCGCTAGGGGCGCTGATGCAGCTGACCCGCGCCATTCCCGCCACGACGGGGCCGGTCGGCAAGTTGATGGGCGCGGTAGCGCCGACGTCGACTCGGGTCGACCAGAGTTTCCGCATCTTCGCCAGCCCTCGCCACGTGCGATTCGTCGAGATGGAGTATGCGATTGCCGTCGATGCCCTTCCCCTGGCCTTGCCGCGGGTTCGCGAACTCGTTGACAACATGGCTCGGCCCCCGGCGTTCCCGGTCGAACTCCGAGTCTCGGCCGCCGACGACATCCCCTTGTCGACGGCCTTCGGGCGCGACACCGCGTGGATAGCCGTGCATCAGGCAAAGGGGGTGCCATTCGACGAGTACTTCCGCGGCGTCGAGCGAATCATGAACGACTACGACGGTCGTCCCCATTGGGGGAAGATGCACTTCCAGACCGCTGCGACCCTGAGTGCCCGCTACCCGGCGTGGGATGATTTCCAGCAGGTGCGGGCGACGACGGACCCAGGCGGCACCTTCCGCAACGACTACCTCGACCGAGTGCTCGGACCGATTCAGGATTCAGCTCACAATCGCTGAACCCAGGGCCCCAACCGTGGCGCGCGACCTCGGCGAGTGAACAGCGGGTCTTCCGGCGACTGGTAAAAAGTACGACGTCGGAAGGAGGCGATCGAATGACTGAAGCGCCTGCGAATCAGGCCAGCCCGTTAGAGCCATACAACCCGTTCACGGCTGATCCCGTGTTGGCGTCTGCGGCGACGCGTGAAGGTGCCGGTCACGCCGTTGCGGATCTGACTGACTTTGGGCGGCGGGTTGGAACGAACGAGATGTTTGCGTGGGGCTTCCAGGCCAACAAGCACACGCCCGAGCTGGTGACACATGATCGCTTTGGCGATCGCATCGACGAGGTTCGGTACCACCCGGCGTATCACTCGCTGCTCGAGTTCTCGGTCGGCGAAGGTATTCACGCATCGCACTACGGGTCGACGCCGGGAGACGGCGGCTACGTGACCCGTAACGTCAAGATGCACCTCATCAGCCAGGTCGAGGTCGGCCACGGCTGTCCGACGTCGATGACCGGCGCGGTCCTGCCGGCACTGCGCGAACAACCCGACCTCGCCGCGCAATGGGAACCCCTGATCCGCACGACAAGTTATGACCACCGGCTGATTGCAGCGACGAAGAAGACCGGCTGTCTGCTCGGCATGGGCCTCACCGAGCGCCAGGGCGGCTCCGATGTGCGGGCGAACTCGTCGACCGCAGTTCCCGTGAATGGAGGCGGTCCCGGTGGCGAGTACCGATTGACCGGGCACAAGTGGTTTACGTCGGCGCCGATGTCTGACGCATTCCTCGTGTTGGCCCAAGCGCCCGGAGGTCTGTCGTGTTTCCTCGTGCCGCGGATACTGCCCGATGGCTCCCGTAACTCACTGCACCTGATGCGGCTGAAGGACAAGCTCGGCAACCGGTCGAACGCGTCGAGCGAACTCGAATACACCGATGCTGCGGGCTGGCTCGTCGGCGACGAGGGACGGGGCGTCAACGTCATCATGAAAATGGTGAATTCCACGCGCGTCGATGTTACGAACTGGTCGGTGTCACTTATGCGCCAAGCGGTGACGCAGGCGGCATGGCATCTCACCCAACGTGCCGCGTTCGGTGAACTACTCATCGACAAGCCGTTGATGCAGAATGTGTTGGCCGATATCGAGATCGAGACGGAAATCGGGACCCTCATGGTGATGCGCCTATCGGGCGCCTTCGAGCGGGCCCCGATCGACGAGGCCGAGGCCCAGTTCTCGCGCCTCGCCTCGGCGGTGGGGAAGTACTGGCTGACGAAACGATCGACACCGGTTGTGCGCGAGGCGCTCGAATGTGTGGGCGGCAATGGCTTCGTCGAGGAGTCGATTCTTCCCCGCCTGTACCGCGAGGCGCCGCTGAACTCGATCTGGGAGGGAGCCGGCAATGTGATCGCCCTCGATGTTCTCCGTGCGCTGGCCCGTTCGCCCGAATCGGCCGACGCGTTTCTCGCCGAACTCGATCTTGCATCTGGCGCAGACGTGATCTTCGACCGGTCCGTGGCCGAATTGCGGACGACGCTGGCCTCCGATGTCGCCGAGGTCGACGCCCGCCGTCTGGTCGAGCAGATGGCCGTCTGCTGGGGAGCGTGCCTGGCACTGCGCCACGAACCCGCGATCGCCGATGCCTACATCCGATCGCGCCTCGATGGCGACTGGGGGTCTGAGTTCGGCACGCTCAGCCGTCACGCAGATGTCGCGATGATCAGTAGACGAGCCGTGCCGACGGAGGTAACGAAATGACGGTGCGGGTTGAGAAAGATGGACCGGTCTGGACGGTCATTCATTCGCGGTTCGAAGCTCGCAATGCGATGGATCCCACGAGTGCGCGCGAACTGTTCGAGGCGTTCGTCGAGTTCGATCACGACGACTCGGCCGCGGTCGCGGTGTTCTGGGGTGAGGGCGGGGCCTTTTGTGCTGGGTGGGATCTCAAGTTTGCGGCGTCGTTGAGCGACGACGACGACGGGGTCAGCCGTTTGAGCTTCGAGACCGACGCTTTGGATGGCCACGTGCGGGGCCCGATGGGGCCGAGTCGGCTTGAACTGTCGAAGCCGGTCATCGCGGCGGTCGCAGGGCCCGCCGTTGCCGGTGGCATGGAGCTTGCGATGTGGGCCGACATTCGAGTGATGGAAGAAACGGCGTACATGGGCGTCTATTGCCGGCGCTGGGGTATTCCCCTTATCGATGGGGGCACGGTTCGCCTGCCCCGCCTGGTGGGCGAAGGGCGCGCCGCCGATCTCATCCTGACCGGGCGTCAGGTGATGGCCGACGAGTGCGCACGCATCGGGTTGTGCGAGTACGTCGTGCCGGAGGGCGAAGCTCGCTCGCGCGCCGAGTCGCTCGCTCAGGAGATCTCGCGATTCCCGCAAGAGTGTGTGCGAGTCGACCGAGCGTCAGCGCGTCGGTCCTACGGCATGCCGATTCGTGAGGCGCTGCAGCAGGAATGGGAAGGCAGCCGCCACGTCGTCGCTGCGGAGGGAATCGCCGGAGCCCGTCGGTTTGCCGATGGAGTCGGCCGTAGCGGCGACTTCACCGAGATCTAGGAGCCACATGCGTCCGAACCCGCTCAAACAACGGTTGGCCGATGGTGAGACCGCCTACGGCACGATGGTCTTCGAGTTTCTCAGTGCGGGCCTGCCCCAGATCTTGCAGAACGCGGGCGCGAGCTTCGTGTTCTACGACATGGAACACAGCGGCTTCTCGATGCCCGAGTTGAAGACCCAGCTCGCTTTATGTCGCGGGCTCGACATCGTGCCGCTCGTCCGTCCTCCGGCAACGACGTATCAGCACACGTCTCGATTGCTCGACCTCGGCGCAATGGGCATGTTGTTTCAGATGTGCGAAACCGCCGACCAGGCCGAGGAGTTTGTTCGCTGGACTCGATATCCGCCCGACGGTCAGCGCGGCGCGATGTTCGGCGGCGCCCACGATGACTACAGCTCGCTTTCGGTGCCCGAGATCATCGACGGGGCCCATGACCGAACGATGGTCTGCGTGCTGATCGAGTCGGAGAAGGGCGTCGCGAACGCCGACGAGATCATGGCGGTCCCCGGCGTCGACGTCGCCCACCTCGGTCACGGCGATCTGTCGTTGTCGCTTCAGGTCCCCGGCCAGACCGACCACCCCACGATGCAAGCGGGGATCGACAAGATCCTCGAGGCATGCGAGGCCAATGGGAAGACGGCCGCGTGCCTCGCCGGATCGGTTGAAACGGGTATCGACTGGGTACGGCGCGGCTTCCGGATGGTCAGCTACAGCTACGACATCGGGCTGATGACGGCCGCACTTCGAGCCGGTATTGAGGCGATCGAGGCGGGCCGGTGACCGGTGCCGCAGTCCTGACCTCGGCGCAGGTCAGCGCGTATCGTGAGACCGGGTGGGTCGTCATTCCGCAGGCGTTCTCGACCGCCGAGGTCGACGTTTTGGAGACGGCTGCCCTCGACGTCTTAGAGCGGCCGGGGCCCGAGGTTGGTCGGGAAGCCGACGGGTCGCCGCACGTCTGTTGGGGCATGCACCTGTTCGACGTCCGACTCGCTGCCCTGGTGCATCATCCAACGCTCGTCGAACCGAGTCGTCAGCTGCTTGGTTCCGACTTCTATGTGCACCAGTCGCGCATCAACATGAAGCAGACGAACGGGTCGATCGTTGCATGGCATCAGGACTTCGGCACCTATCACCGGGTCGATGGCGTTCCCGACCCGCGTGGCATCATGATCGCCGTCTTCCTCGACGATGTCACCGATGTGAACGCGCCGCTCTTAGCCGTTCCGGGTTCGCATCGCGAGGGCCTCGTGTCGACGGCGAGCGTGGATCCGGCGACACCCGATTTCGAGGAGGTGTCGAAGTATCGCTACGACATCATGCCCGACACGATGAGTCGTCTGGTCGGAACGTACGGCTTGCAGTCGATCACGGCACCGGCGGGATCGCTGTTGCTGATGGACATGACCGTGGTCCACGGCTCGTCGGTCAACATCAGCCCATTGCGGCGATTGCTGCTCTACATCAACGTGTGTCCGACCGACAACCGCGGCGAGTCCTACGTTCGGCCCGAGTACTACGCGGCTCGTGACTTCTCGGCGGTCGAGGCGCACGGTGCCGACTGCCTTCTGGCGGCTGCGCAGTGACGGTGAGCTTCACAGCCCTTGACGCGCCGCTCGGAGCACTCGTCGGCGACTTCGATCCGGCCGCAACGATGACCGACGAACTCATCGCCTCATTGTCGCTGGGCCTGGCGAAACACGGGGTCCTGGTCTTCCGGGGTCAGGAGATAACGCCGGCTCAGTTCGTGACGCTGGGTCGAGCCTTCGGCGATCTGGAGATCTTGCCCGAACCCGACAAGCGGCATGCCGACCATCCGGAGATCTTCAACCTCAGCAACGTTCGATCCGACGGCGAGCTGGTTGTCTATCACGAGCCGCAGTCGGTCTTCCTGCGTGGCACCGAGCGCTGGCATACCGACAGCAGCTTTCGTGAGGTTCCGTGCCTCTGCACGATGTTGTACGCCGTCGATGTGCCGGCGTCGGGCGGCGAGACACAGTTTGCGAACATGGTTGCGGCCTTCGAATCGCTCGGTGCTGACGAACAGCAGCGACTCGGCGAGGTCGAACTCGTGCACGACTACGTCTGGTCCCGGGCCAACAACCCGGGCGAGATGGACGAGATGGACGAAGCTGAAAAGGCGAAGTACCCGGCCGTTCACCACCCACTTGTGCGGACCCACGCCGACGGTCGACGCTCGCTCTACATGGGCGGCCACGTGTCGCACGTAGCTGGCGACGACACGCCGGTCGGTCGGGCCATGATCGACGACCTAACCGAGCGAACCACCGCCCCACGATTCCTCTACGAGCACCACTGGCAACCGCGCGATCTCGTGGTCTGGGACAACCGATCGACCCTGCACCGGCTTCGGCCGTACGACATCGCGAACGAGCGAAGAGTCATGCGCCGCATCACGGTCGCCGGGTCCGAGGCGGTCCGTGGGGTCTGAGCCTGCGCTCGACGGCGGCTTGATCTTGCCGGCGGCGTAGTCTCGGGGGCGAGCCAGTCGGGAAACAGGAGATCTGTATGGTGAAGCGGTGTGAGGTCGAGTTTGGGACCACGGGTTGCCGTCGTCTCGGCGGAAGGAGTGCCCGGTGACGGTGCGGCGACTGTTGCTCGACGGCGGACCGGTTACTTCACTCGATGCCTACATCGAGCGCGGCGGCGGACAGGCCATCGCGCTCGCTCGCCAGCTCGGCGTGCCGGGCGTGCTCGACGAGGTGACGCTGTCAGGACTCCGTGGTCGAGGCGGGGCCGGATTTCCGGTCGGCCTGAAGTGGCAGTCGATCGCCGACGGTGGTGACGGGGTAGGCCAGAGATTCGTGGTGGCCAACGGCGCCGAGGGCGAACCCGGAACGTTCAAAGATCGATCGTTGCTGCGGCACAACCCGTATCAACTTGTCGAGGGATTGCTGATCGCCGCGTGGGTCGTGGGAGCCAACCGCACGTTCATCGCGCTCAAACAATCGTTCGAACGCGAAGCCGAGCTGGTTACCCGTGCAGTCCAGGAGATCTCGGCGGCGGGCTGGCTTTCCGACATCGGTGTCGAGCTCGTTCGGGGCCCCGACGAGTATCTGTTCGGGGAGGAAAAGGCCCTCTTGGAGGTCATCGAAGGCGAGGATCCGTTGCCGCGTGTCCTGCCGCCGTATCTGTATGGCCTGTTCACTGCGAACCCGCAGATGGGTTGGTCGGCCGGAGCCTCGAACCCCGGGGAGCGGCGCGTGGCATCGAACCCGACGTTGGTCAACAATGTCGAGACGTTGTCGGCGATTCCGTCGATCGTTCGACAGGGTGGAGAGTGGTACCGATCATTTGGCACTGTCGAATCGCCTGGCACCATCGTGTGCACCGTCTCTGGCGACACGCGGCGTCATGGCGTCGAGGAGTTTGAGCTCGGTACGCCGATCAACGAGATCATTGAGACCATCGGCGGCGGCATGCCCGACGGTCGTGAGATCGCGTATGTCCTGTCGGGTGTCTCGAATCCTGTTCTTCGGCCCGACGACCTCGCCACCGCGGCGAGCTACGAGGCGGTGAGCGAGATCGGCAGTGGGCTCGGAAC
>Ga0209828_1001669_pt1 | contig 19738 bp, 15 predicted proteins | sample MaitaG_FD_187429 | JGI IMG/M metagenome (GOLD analysis project Ga0209828, IMG submission 187429) | Marine algal microbial communities from Maine, USA - Maine_Asex2 metaG (SPAdes) (version 2) | ecosystem: Host-associated > Algae > Red algae > Unclassified | place: Maine, USA | collected 2015-01-05 | reverse complement strand
TTTAGGTTAAAAACATATTTATGAAAATATTAAGTATTTTATTGCTGTTTATTATCGTGCCGATGGCTAGCATTGCCTCTGCCGATTCTCACAGCAGCTCAGAGTCGACAGAAGCCGCAGTCGAAACTCCTGATACTAAAAGTAACGACAAATCTGAAACAACAGATGCAAAGGACAATGCAGTAAAACTCCCGCTTAAGAAAGAAACTGATTCCGCTACAGAAGAAACATCGTCTGAAGCTAAATCATCTAGTGAAGCGGATGAAGAAGAGGAAGACGACGAACTAGATGAAGATGACTGCTAGGCAGTTTGACCAATTTTATTGAGAAGTGTTCTTAGACTGGGTTTAATACCCTTATTCAAAAGCAAGTATGTTCTGGAGGAACATCTATGAGAAACATCAAAAAACTAACAACGATTACTGCAATGGTACTAAGCTTGGGTTTAGGCTTTGCAGGTTCTGCATCGGCAGATAGTCATGGCGGCAAGCCAGTTGGTATCACGCCTGACCTAATGAGCATCACCGTTAAGCACAACGGTAAAGACGTAGAAATTAAGCGTAACCAAGACAACGATGCCGTGGTTATCCCGGCATTTGCTAAGACCTCACGTGCTTGCCCACCTTTCTGCATCCAGCCAATGGAAGTAGCGCCTGGCGTTCAAACGCTTGGGGAAGCTGAAGTCATTGATTACATTGCAAAGATGTCTGCTGGCGATAGCTCGATCTTCCTTGGAGATTCTCGTACGCCAGATTGGGTTGCTAAAGGCACGATTCCTGGTGCGATCAATGTTTCTTGGAAGAGTTTAGTCCCTGCTCAAGGTGCGACAACTGAAGGTATTATCAAGGTTATGTCTGATCACTTCGGCGTAAAGCTTAAAGGTGATTCTGATTCTATGGACGTGAATGAAGCGATTACAGACGGCGATACGTCCGGTGTATTTGACTACTCAAGCGCTAAGACACTAGTACTATTCTGCAACGGCATGTGGTGTGGACAGTCTCCTGCCAGTATCAGAACATTGCTAAAGTATGGCTATCCAGCTGAGAAGATTAAGTACTTCCGTGGTGGTATGCAGACTTGGGAAATTCTTGGCTTATCGACTGCTAAACCGTAACGTTCAAATATCTTCCTAGAACGTTTAGCTGAAACGTTTTCTAAGTAGCAAAAAGCCCGATCAGTATTACTCTGACCGGGCTTTTTTAGCTTCTGAATTCTGCTTTTAATGTCAATACCAGCAGCCCTTGCTGGATATTGATCGTTTCAGTTGGAATAGTTATGGTTAAAAAATACCATTAACAATAATGAGTAAGATATACAGCCCCAACATAACAACCATCGGTGATAAATCCATCATACCCACCGGCGGTAGCTTCCTACGCACAGGATTTACCAATGGTCCTACTAAACTATTAATCAGGGGAGCAACCGGATTGCCATGCGCGCTACCGATCCAACTAATCACCGCCATGATGATCAAGGCAATAATATAAATCCAAATCACACCAACAATCACTTCTTTGAGTGAAAACGCTAGAATACCAACAACGCTCAAACCTGCGCCCATTAATGAAAAAATGATAATCGATTTGGTGACGGTTAATACATAAGCCGCAACGACTGCTGCCGTATCCAGTTTGCCTAACGCAGGCACAAAACGCCTTAACGGAACCAGCACTGGATTAGTAATTTTCACCAAAAACTGCGACAAAGGGTTATAAAAATCTGCTTTCGCAAAACCTAATAAGAAACGAATAATAATCGCGCCTATATACAGCGAAAACAATGTTTCACAGAGAAACAGCAGAATTTGTTGAATGACTGACATAACAGATTATCCTTATGATTGTTCAATAGCGGGTTTAGACCCACTCAATACTATTGAGCGTTGTGCGGCCGCTTTCAATGCCGTATCGAATGTGGCTTCTAAACCAGCGGCTTGAAGCTGTGCAATTGCAGCTTCAGTCGTTCCGCCTGGTGAGGTCACATTTCTGCGAAGTTCACCCGCGCTTTCAGGGCTTTCTATGGCTAATTTAGCCGCGCCAAGAGCCGTTTGTTGTACCAAAATTCGCGCCTCCTGAGGCGTTAAACCAAAGCCTTCGGCTGACGCCTGCATTGCTTCCATTACCAAGAAGAAATAAGCGGGGCCAGAGCCAGAAACAGCGGTCACCGCATGCAGCTTTTCTTCATCGTCGAACCATAGCACTATGCCCACTGCGCGCATGATGTTTTCTGCCAAGCTGCGCTGCCCTTCACTGACTCGGGAGTTGGCGTATAAACCCGTCATACCTACCTGAACAAGCGCTGGAGTATTAGGCATGCAGCGCACCACCGGCAGTAGACCACCCAACCATCGATTGAGATTAAACTCACTCACACCCGCTGCTACTGAAATAATCAAAGGCTTATTTTCCTGAATTGAAGCCTCTATGCCCTCACAAACCTTTTGCATAATTTGTGGTTTAACGGCGAGCACAACAATATCAGCCCCATTGATTGCCGCATGATTATCTGTTGTTGCGCGACAAACCGACCATCTGCCACGGATGATATCCAGCTGCTCTTCATTAGGGTCAGAGACAGTAATGTCAACCGCAGCATTGTTTTCAACCATCCCTGCCACTAGGCTGCGTGCCATATTGCCGGCACCGATGAAGGTGACTTTTGTTTTGTTTGGTGTTGTCATCTCGAGAACTAACCCTCCTAAATAATTGCTTTAATCAAACTGGCCGACTGCCAAATATCGCTGTACCAATCCTAACTATCGTTGCGCCTTCTGCAATTGCTGCGTCCATATCGCCACTCATACCCATTGATAAAGTATCTAGCTGATAGCTTGCTTCATTGAGTTTTGCCTGAGCGTTAGCCAATAAAGCAAAGTTCGTCCGCTGTTTTTCAGTATCATCGGTTGACTCTGGAATCGCCATTAAGCCGCGTAGTTTCAAGTTTGGCAAACCAGTAACCGCTTTAGCCAGAGCTTCCACTTCATCCAAGCCTACGCCAGCTTTACTAGACTCCTGATTCACATTTATCTGCAAACAAACATTAAGCGGCGGCAAACTCGTCGGTCGTTGCTCACTCAAGCGACGCGCGATTTTTAAACGATCGACTGCATGTACCCAGCTGGCCACAGCAGCAACGTCTTTAGTCTTATTAGATTGCAGCGGCCCTATAAAATGCCACTCGATATCAAGATCAGCTAATAATTGAGACTTCTCTGACATCTCCTGCACATAGTTTTCACCAAACGCGCGCTGCCCCATCGCATACGCTTCGCGAATTAAATCACTACTATGTCGCTTGCTCACAGCCAATAACTGAACGCTCTCTGACTGCCGCTTTGCAGCAGCGCACGATTGGGCAATCTCGTTGCCAATTATCTGAAGGTTATGACGAATTTTAGACATTTATGATACGGTCGATTTATATTCTTAATAATAAAAAAACTACATCATGGATATTACACAACTGCTGGCATTTTCGGTAAAGAATAACGCGTCTGACTTACATATTTCAGCGGGCCAACCACCTATTATCCGTGTGGACGGCGACATGCGACGTGTCAATCTTCCAGTGCTGGAGCATAAAGATGTTCACAGCATGGTGTATGACATTATGAATGACAAGCAGCGTAAAGATTATGAAGAGTATTGGGAAACTGACTTCTCTTTTGAAATCCCGGGAGTGGCTCGCTTTCGTGTTAATGCATTTAACCAAAACCGTGGTGCAGCCGCAGTATTCAGAACGATTCCTAGCAAAATCATGAGCTTGGAAGACCTGAACTGCCCGCCTATATTCAAGAAAATCACTGATAATCCACGTGGCTTGGTTCTAGTAACTGGCCCTACCGGCTCTGGTAAATCAACCACGCTAGCCGCGATGGTCGACTATAAAAACCGTAATGAATACGGCCACATTCTAACACTGGAAGATCCGATTGAATTTGTTCACGAGAGCAAGAAATGCCTGATCAACCAACGTGAGGTGCATCGAGATACACAAAGTTTTGAAGCGTCACTTCGATCAGCGTTACGTGAAGATCCCGATACTATTCTGGTTGGAGAATTGCGTGACTTGGAGACGATTCGCTTGGCACTCACCGCTGCTGAGACCGGTCACTTAGTCTTCGGAACATTGCACACCACCAGCGCACCTAAAACCATTGACCGTATTGTCGATGTATTTCCTGCAGCCGAAAAAGAAATGATTCGTTCAATGATCTCAGAATCGTTGCAAGCAATTATCTCGCAGACGTTGCTAAAGAAAACCGGCGGTGGTCGTGTCGCAGCCCATGAAATTTTGATTGGTACACGCGCAATTCGCTCGATGATTCGTGAAAATAAGATTGCACAAATGAAATCAACATTGCAAACCAGCGCAGGCGAAGGTATGCAGACATTAGATCAATCCTTGCAAAAACTCATGTCGCAGGGCCAGATTTCTCGCGAAGTTGCAATGTCAAAAGCAGATAGTGCAGCAGCGATTTAATAAAGCATTATTGTCTAGCGCCAATGTTGCGTAAGCGTCGGTACAGATAAGGTGTTCTATTATTCATCACTATGCGATAGATGAAACATCTCCATAAAATAAAAATGATAAGCAATAGAGTTTCTCAAGGGGGCCTCCATGGATAAAGAGAGTGCTATGGCGTACGTGCATAATCTGCTACGTAACGTCTTGAAATTAAAAGGGTCTGATTTATTCGTGACGGCTGGTGCGCCACCTAGCGCCAAAATTAATGGTTCGATGAAACATTTATCTGGTCAGCCGCTATCTGAAGATCAGTCACGCATGCTAGTACGTTCCATCATGAACGATAAGCAAATGCGTAATTTTGAAGAACATATGGAGGGTAACTTTTCGATCAGCCTACCAGGTTCTGACCGGTTTCGTGTGAATGCATTTACCCAGCGTGGCTGCTCGGGGATGGTGTTACGACATATTCCTGGCACTATCCCTGGCTTTAAAGAGCTTGGCGTTCCACCCATCCTTAAAGACATCACCATGACAACGCGTGGTTTAGTGATAATGGTTGGCGCAACCGGCTCGGGTAAATCGACGACCCTAGCAGCCATGGTCGACCTACGGAATGAGGCCACTTACGGGCACATCATCACCATCGAGGACCCTATCGAATTTACCCACGAACACAAAAACTGCCTAATCACTCAGCGAGAAGTAGGTCTGGATACCGCAAACTACGAAATCGCCATGAAGAACACTTTGCGTCAAGCACCTGATGTGATTTTATTGGGTGAGGTGCGCGACCGGGAGTCCATGGAATATGCCATTGCTTACGCAGAAACAGGCCACCTTTGCCTGACTACTTTACACGCTAATAGTACTAACCAAGCCATTGATCGAATCATCAACTTTTTCCCAGATGAGCGCCGCGAACAGCTATTAATGGATTTATCACTTAATTTAAAAGCCGTAGTTTCTCAGCGTCTAACGCGTAAAAAAGATGGCAAGGGCCGTTTTCCAGCAGTCGAAGTATTGATCAATACACCCATGATGGCGGACCTAATACTTAAAGGCGATGTGTCCGGCATGAAAGAACTCATGGCCAAGTCTAACCAACTAGGTATGTGCACCTTCGACCAAGCTCTATTCCACATGATAGACGCTGGAATGATCAGCGTTCAGGAAGGTATGAGAAACGCTGATTCGATCAATGATCTACGTCTAAAACTAAAACTCGGCAGCCGAAATTCAAAGAAAGAAGACTTCTTTAAGGGTGCGGATAAAATTTCAATTGAAGAACTTTACGATGAGGCCGCAGAATGAGCGACAACAAACACCAAGTAAACGCGTTTCTAGCTGCCATGGTGAAGCATGAAGCCTCTGATCTCTACCTAACTACTGGTGCAAGGGCCTCAATTAAGGTTCAGGGCGGTTTTAAGCACCTGACCAAAGAAGCGCTGCCACCCGGCATGGTGGAAACACTGGCTCAAGGCCTACTCAATGATGAAGAGTGGGAAGGCTTTAAAAGTTCCAAAGAGATCAATAAGGGACTGACCATACGTGATGTAGGTCGTTTCCGCCTAAATGCTTATCACCAGCGCGGTGAGGTATCGATGGTTATTCGCCATGTGCGTTCTGATATTATGACACCTGAGTCACTAGGTTTACCGGAAGTACTAAAAGAGCTGGTGATGAAGAAAGACGGGCTGGTGCTTTTTGTAGGTTCAACCGGTGCGGGTAAGTCAACTTCCATGGCCTCGCTTATTCAATATAGAAACGAACGGCATGCCGGACATATATTGACGATTGAAGATCCTATTGAATTTGTTTTCTCACACGACAAATCAATCATTGGTCAGCGCGAAGTCGGTTTTGATACATTGTCTTATAAAAATGCGATGCGCGAAGCGATGCGTGAAGCACCCGATGTAGTTATGGTGGGAGAGGTACGTGACACTGAAACCGTTGATGCTGCTATGGGTTTTGCTGATACCGGCCATTTAGTTATCACCACGCTGCACGCGACCAATACGACTCAGGCCTTAGACCGCTTGCTATACCTTTTCCCGGCAGAACAGCGGGAACGTATTCTGATGGATCTATCACTTAACCTGCGCGGCATTGTTGCTCAACGTCTAATACCGGACGTACACGGCAAACGCGTTCTCGCCAGCGAAGTACTCATCAACACACCATTTGTAGCTGAAGTCATACGCAAGGGTGCAACGCACGAACTAAATGATTTAATTGAAAAAGGCTCGACAGACGGCATGCATACTTTCGACCAGTCACTGATCAAACACTGTTTGGAAGGTCGCATCACCAAAGAAGCCGCAATGGAAAATGCCACCTCTAAGAACAATCTGGAGTGGCGACTGAATTTTGAACAAAAGCCTAGCTCAGACGACAAAGATGAAGTAGCCTTGCCTGCTGGATCGGCACTGCCAGAATTAGAACATTAATCATAATAATTAGACTAATATAACAGGGGATAAAACAATGAAGAAGATTTCAATGATTGTAATGGTTTGCAGTTTTCTAGTACTAACAGGCTGTAGCGCACAACAAGTCGCTTCAAATTCATTAGGCGTTGTTGGAACCGTTGCCGCAGCTGCCGCAGGAACTGCAGGTGCGGTCGCCGGGACCGCCGCTGCCGGCCCAATTGGTGGAGCTGCGGGTGCAGCATTGGGTAGTGCATTAGTCGGGATGATATTTTAATAGAACTTTCGTCTGTAGGGACTATCAAATCGGCAACTAAAGTCTGATACAATCGGCGCTTAACGTACCGGAATAAGCTATGTACCGCGACGATAATTACTATAATACAATTCTAAAATATGGGCACATTCACTATCACACCGCGGGTATGCCCACATGAAAGAACCACATAACGATCTCCACACAGATCCTAAAGAACTCTTTCAGCAAGCTGAAGCTTCCCGCAAGGAAAGCCTGTCAGTTGATGCCCAAAAACAATATCAGCAAACGATTCGTCTAACCAACGAACGCACCCTTGAACGAGGCGAGTCAAGGGCGAAGCGAGCGCGAACAGAAAGAATCCGTTTAAGAAAAAGCCTCTACGCCTTTTTTATCCTTCCGCTAATGTTTGCAGGCATTGCCTTTTCTGTTTTTCGGGCAGTCAGCTATGACTTTGAGCGAAAAAAAGCCGAAACCGACCCTAAATCGTTTGCCTTTGTGGAATGGCTTGTGCTTCAACAGGCACGCGAGTTAATGGACAATATTGTCGCTGCAAACCCTGAACTCAGCTTTGATTTTAGCCGGTCGACTTCAGCGATGAGTCCTACTGAAGCCTTGCAATCTATGATGGGCTCAAAGATGCAGGATCGGATTAAAGCACTCGGCGAGAAGAGCCAATCAGCCGCAGGAGAAGATGGCGAGGGCGGAAAGCCCAGTTTTAGTTGCAGTGTTGATCGCATCAAGCAATGTTCAGCTGATGCAGTACCCACCGCTCCCGGTGCAAGACGTGAAGATATTAACTTATTAGTACGCTCATACCGAACCGTTCTGAACAATGAAAAGGATTGCGGTAAAATCACAGCAGCGATTACTTCACTGGGCAATAAAGTGCAGTGGCGCAGTTCAGAAAAAAACATCAAAGCAGAATTGGAGCATCTCGCTCTAAGTTGTTATGCCCGTAGCAAAGATCATCAAAAAACCATCGAGCAGGCCAAGCGCTTGCAATGCACTGGCGATGTGAGCTTCATAAACACCAGCTATTGGTACCTAACTGCCAGCCATGCACACCTCGGCGAGACCAGCAAAGCTGCACAGATGTACACCTGTTTTAAAGAAACCGTCGATCACCTTGCTAAGTACGAATTTACACCATCAGGTATCGCATCGAGACGACGAGAATCAGGCGCGTTGGCGTGGCTATACTTCAATGACCTTGATACAGCGGTAAGTGAACTGGAGGCCGCTCGCAGGATTCTCAAAACTGCAAAAATGCAATCTCCTCAACTCAAGTTTGTAGCATCGGAAATTGATTTGGATTTAATGGAAACCTACGTAACTGCCAATATTGATGAGCCGACGTTCACCGCGCTGCATGAAGATATCAATACCAGCGGACTGTTAACGGACGGTTACAAACAGATCAAAGACACACTGGCAGGCATCTATTACTTGCAGAACCGCAACAATGCTCAAGCTTCGATTGCACTTAATAATGTGGCCACTCGCTTTAAACATCTTCCTGAGTATATTTGCAGTTGGGATTGGTCTGGCTTCAAGCGGGGGCTGGCCGACTCGATTAAAGATCCAATTGCCAGAGAAAAAGCCGATCAATTGGTCGTAGCAACCAATTGTTACGTGCCTCAGACTATTGAAGAACGCATTGCAAAAGTTGCTAATGTGCTGCAATGGTTAAGACGGTAATTAATTATGATGGATAGCATCCTACTCAAACTCATCGAACAAAACGCCGATAATAAAAATCTTGATGCTATGGAAGCGGATAGCTTCGAGCAACCCAGTTTCTACTCATCATGGATTTCGCCTGTGCGTTCGTTATTGGCTATGCGTTATCTCAAACACAAAACCTACGTGCTTGAAGGGTTTACTGAGCAAGGTATTTACCCTGTGCACCGCCCTGAATATGTTCTGGCACTCAAAGAAAGGATCCAGAAAAGGGCGTGGTTCGCTTGGCTAAGAAGACCAGATTATTGGCTTTTCCCTTTGACCAGTATTGTGTTTTATCCTGTTCTAATCGCTGGATTAATTTTTGGTAGCTGGCATCTCCATCATTGGCAAATCAGTAAAAATATGGCGTTAGCTTTAGCCGACCGCATGCCTTATTACAGTGAATTACTGCATCGGGCACAAGTCACCAAACAGAATCAACGCTTCGATCTCATGGAGAAGTACCTAGCTGAGGCCAAACAAGAAAGGAATAACATCATTAGCTTGGTTCCTGATAAAGGGGATGTGCACCAGCAACTACGTTTAGCGTTAGATAGCATGCTAAACGAAGCGATAACTAACCCTGAGATCATGGTTTACTTTAAAAACCTGAACACTGAAATGGACAAGCAAAAGCTGCCGTTCTATATGTCACCAAAGCTATTTAGTGTTTTGTGTAGCAGCTTTGCTCCTGAGCAGAACGCTCAAAAAGTTGACATGATCACCACCCTTCAGCGTCTATTAGAAGGGAAGAAGGCTAACAATGAAAAACCAATGTGTCGCACCGGCATCATTACCGTATACAAAGTACAAGATCGACGAGCATTGGAATATCAGTTACCCGAGAGTATTCTCGAAACAGATGAAAAGTCGCTGAAAGTTGACAGCGAAAGGCTTGAGGTAGTTAGCAATAACTCCGAAGAACTGCCTTTATTTCACGTAACACGCGCAGACAGAGTGCCGGCTGCTGACGGTGCGCTCGGTCTGACCTTTAAAAGTCAGGGCATTGGTTCGATTATATTGCTGGATCAGATCAAGCGATTTGCAGAGCAGTCTGTGCTACCTGCGCTAACGTTTCAGGGTCGCAGCTTTATCATTCCGTATTGGCTACAGGGCTATTACGACATAGAAGAAAGTATCACTAAGAATTATAAATCGGATTTGACCGACCTCTTCTCCGATCCAGAATCACTGCAACTCTTACGTGAGGCGGCAAAAGAAATGCTGCTGGATCAGAAACATCTAGCGGCCTCACGAATGCAGCAAACCTTACAGCGATCCACACCTGGCGACCAAGCCTCAGTGGGTTTACTCGGCGGTAGCCTAGATGCATTGAGTGCCATGATGACTGAAGAGAGCGAGGATAAAAAGCCTGCTCAGGAAGCCGCAAAGATTGAAATTGATGCACTCATGGACAGCTTACTGCCAAGCATCGAGTACCATGAAGCGTATCATCAAATCGTAAAAGATGAATGGACGGAACCGTCTTGGGTACCCACCAAGTTTGCCAAACTAAGCGAACAAGGAATCGAGGCTAGTCTTGAAGAATTAGGCGCCTACTTAACTCAACTGGTTTACACTGATACTGGCCATAAAATATGGCTAACTAAGCTATTGCTGTTCTCTCTTAACTCAATGACCCAAGATCAACCAGAATATTATGCCTCTTCCATTATCTTCTCAGCAATGCGTGATCATTACTTGATGCAAGACATTGAAGTGAATTTTGAACTATCAGTCGAAGAGAAAGTTGATATCTATAAAGCGCTGTCCACCTACAGCCCGCTAGACCTCAATCAAATTGCCCAAAAAGCCTTTGAGCAATTATTTGAACGTCCTGTGGTTAGATTGCAATAAATTGGTTAGTATACGCGGTGAGCAAAACGCCCAAGGGGATGACAGAAAATGAATCTAAAAACAACGAAACAGATACCACTGCTAATCACATTCGCACTTCTCGCGGCCTGTAGCACGCAAAATACGTCAGTATCGGGAAGTCAGTCCAGATTTGGTGGACAACAATCAACACCCGGTAGCCAGAATAGTGCGGGTGGTCAATCCATTCCTGGTAGCCAATTAATTGGTCAACAAAATAAAAACAAAATTTGTGTTGATAAAACGACTGGAAAAGCGATTCCAGGATGTAAATCACCCACTAAGCTCGCAAGCACTAGCAGAACACTAACACTGCCAAACCAGCCTAAAAATAATAGCAGTATGCGAAAGATCGTACTGAAGGCACCAAAGAAACCCATACCCTCAAGAGCCATTGCCAAACCGACCGTGGCCAAACCAACGATGTCTAAGCCATTCAGTAATGTTGGTGTGAAGAGATCAACACCACAGATGAGACCTAATACTAGCTTTGGTAAGACCGCCACTGTTGCGGCTCGCCCTCGAACTGCTGTCAGAAGACCGGCACCAGCGAGAAAACAGCCCGTGCTTACGCAGCCTTTTAAAGCAAGAGTTATTGCTAATCCGGTTCGCTCAGCCACGCCAGCTGCACGTCCAATCAGGCCTGTCGTTAAGCCCGTGGTACGAACACAAATACCAGTTAAAAAACCACAGAGCACTCTGCGTCGATTAACGCTTAATGGCAGTGCTAACTTTAAGAGTGGTAGCTCAAGATTAACAGCTACAGGTCAAACTAAACTATTAGCACTAGCGCTTTCTCTACAAGAGGGCAATACACAAATAAGCCGCTTGTTAATTGAAGGTCACACCGACAGTGTCGGGAACGCATCGATGAACCAAGTGCTATCTCTGAAACGTGCCAATGCAGTCGCTGAGTATCTAGCTGGCAAGGGTGGTTTCCAGCGCTCAATGATGGAAACTGTCGGACTCGGTGAAGGTAAGCCTGTTGCCAGTAATAAAACTCGCAAAGGTCGCGCACAAAACCGACGTGTTGAAATCACCGCAACAGGTACACGCCGAATTAACCGATAGATGGGTAATTGGGTATGACGAGCACACCAGCGACACTCCGTGTCGTCATACCCAGGCCGCTTTACCAAGCCTATGACTATGAATGCTTGGATCAACCGCTACCTGAAATCGGCTGTCGGGTTAGGGTACCATTAGGCCCTCATAGCTTAGTTGGCATTATTGTCGAACGCGGTTTTACCAGTGAATTCGATAAACTCAGGCCCATAGAATCAGTTCTCGATTCGACTCCTTTATTTGATAAGCCCCTATTAGAATTATTACAGTGGGCGAGTGTTTATTATCACCATCCAATTGGCGAAGTCTTGTTTGCTGCACTACCTAAACGGCTGCGCAAGGGCTTGCCGCTGTTACAAAACTTCGCCTGGCATTTAAGCTGCGATGACATTGAGACTGCCACAGAGCAAACCAAGCGCGCTAAACGCCAACTTGAATTGCTCAATCAACTAAGTCAAAACAGTTTAACCGAAGCTCAACTCACCAGCTTGCATCTCGGCAAATGGCGCAGCCCAATGAAAGCATTGGAAGCTAAAGGTTTTGCTAAGCGTGAGTTAGTTACCCCTGAAAAACATATAACCTCTGTCGACCATCCCAATCAAAACCTGATCACACTGAGTGATGAACAAGAAAACTGTATGACTCAGCTGTCTGAATGGCTAGTGGCTGACACGTTAAAACCTGTTTTATTGCATGGCATCACTGGCAGTGGCAAAACTGAAATTTACTTGCGCGCGATCAAGATGGTTTTAGCTCAAGGCAAGCAAGCCTTATTGATGATTCCGGAAATAGGCCTGACGCCACAGTTATTTCAGCGATTTTGCGACTTCTTTCCTAATCAGACAGTCGTAGCACTGCACTCCGGTTTAAATGATCTGGAGCGTGCGCAAAACTGGCAGTCCGCGCATACCGGTGAAGCAGATGTGGTTGTAGGTACTCGCTCCTCAGTCTTCTGCGGGTTTAACAAGCTCGGCATGATTATCATCGACGAGGAGCATGATGGGTCATTTAAACAACAAGAAGGGTTTCATTATCATGCGCGTGATCTCGCGGTAAAGCGTGCCTCGCAACTAAAAATTCCTATTATTATTGGTAGTGCCACGCCTGCGCTAGAAACGCTGCTTAATGCAGAACGCAAACGCTATCACTACTCATTATTGAATCAGCGCCCCGGTACACGACAGCGGCCAAAGACCAAACTGATTGATACGCGTGACCAAACCTTGGAAGCGGGTGTATCGCGATCTCTGCTAGCCGAAGTCAGTAATCAGATTAAAGACGGCAATCAAGTCATGTTATTTCTGAACCGTCGCGGATTTGCGCCAGTATTACTCTGCGCTCAATGTGGATGGCACGCTATCTGTCCTGCCTGTGACTCTGAGATGACGTTTCACGCCGCTCGGCATAAAGTAATCTGTCATCATTGCGACCATCAAAAAACCGTTGGTTCGTACTGTCCAGCTTGTAAGCACCCACAACTTAGTACCCAAGGCCATGGAACAGAGCGCGTTGAAAACCTGCTTTGCGCCCACTTTCCAGACACGCCGGTGGTGCGGATTGACCGTGATACCACCAGCCGAAAAGGCGAATTAGCGAAAAAGCTCGCGCTCGTCAGATCAGGTGAACCTGTAATTCTTATTGGGACACAAATGTTAACCAAAGGGCACGATTTCCCTAATTTAACGTTAGTGGGCATTTTGGATATTGATCAGGCATTATTTAGCGCTGACTATCGTGCGCAGGAACAATTAGCACAGCAGGTTGTCCAAGTCAGTGGGCGAGCTGGAAGAGGAGATAAACCGGGGCTAGTGGTGCTGCAAACCAGCCAACCAGAGCATCCGATGCTGAATCAGTTACTGACTCAGGGATACCGGGCAGTCGCACAGCAGTTTCTTGTTGAACGCCAAGCTTGGCATTATCCTCCTTTTGGATATCAGGCGCTGATCAGAGCAAATACACCGCAATTCGAGACTGGGCTGGTTTTTTTACAAGCTTTAAAGAATGATCTAAAAATAACGCTTGAAGAAGGCCAAGATGAAATTAAATTAATGGGCCCAATGCCCTCAGCAATGGAAAAAAGAGCGAATCGTTATCGATACCAAATGCTGATCAGTGCTGACAAGCGTTCTTCGCTACATTGCTTTCTGGATCAATTGATTAGCGCGATACGACAAGTTAAAAAGCCGAAAGAGCTTCGCTACACACTTGATGTTGATCCTACGAACTTTATGTAAGTTCATGTTTATTTTGAACTAATTGCGCAATTTATCTTGCCTGTTAGCATTGCTAATGGCACTATGTTAGAAAACCATAATCAAATTGGACGTAAAATTCTGTCATGCAAAAAGATTTTAAAAAAGCAAAGTCAGTGGATTCGGGCTACAAAAGCGGCATGGTCTGGATGTTAACGGGCGTATTTATGGGCTTATTAGTTGGTCTCAGCATGTATTTCTATGCAAACCGACATGCCCCCTTGTTTGCAACGGCTAACGCGGCGATGGTGGCTAAAGATCCTGCCACGTTGACATCCGAAGAAAAAACGGCGTTGGCTAATGCTCAAACGACAGATGCACTAATCAAGAAGGTTGATGCAGGTCCAACTCCGCTTCCAGAAGTGTTAGACGAACCAGCGCCTAAGAAACGAGCTATCTTTAGCTTCCATGCGGTGCTGCCAAATATCGATATGCCCGTTAGACCACGTACAGTCACTCTAGCTAAAGCGAAACCACTTAGCTCGGTCGGCAGCAACAGTGCCGCTGTTGGCGATTACATGTTACAGGTAGCTTCTTTTCGCAAAGCTTCACAAGCAAATCGCTCGATAAGCAAACTAAATGGTTTAGGCGTGACCTCAAGCGTTCAAAAGTTCTCCAGCAAGGGTAAGACTTGGTACCGCGTTTTAGCAGGGCCAGTTGCTGAAGCTCGCTTACCTGACTGGAAGAAACAAGTTAAGAGCCTTGGATATAATCCGCTTGTAAGAAGAGTTCGTTAATATGCTATGATGTGTAGTTTATGTTGCCAGCAAAATGAAGCGTGGAAATTGTTGCGCTGGTAACAACATGAAGATAGCTGAGTTGATACGCAATCAAATAACAAGAAACCTGAGATTGGCTCTCTCAAGTAGCTATTTTCCATAGTTGAGGTTAAAAATCGCGTGAGTAGTAACACCGTCCAATCAGGGGTAATGACGGAAATTAGGCAGGGGCAAGTATCTACCTTATTCCGAAAAACAACCTTAGGCTTTTGGGGCAACTTAATTCTTGCCGCCCTATACTCTAGTTTGTTTGTGTATCTGAAGCCTCTCGCGGATGAGGATGTTTCTGACAACACATCATATTACCTCGTCATTTGGTTAGTTCTGTTGGTTTCAGTTTGCTTATATCGAAGACATGTTACCAATCAGTTCGATCCTAATGAACATCGCGACGCTTCTCAGCTTGTTTTATGGGCTAATAAACATATTCTGCTAACCACAATAGTCAACACGATCTGGGGTGTGGCCGGTTTGATTTTGGTATACAACCATCCGGGCAATCATTTTCTTATCGTATCTGTGTTGTTCAGTGTGTTGCTAATCTCTATTCCTGTACTAGCAATTTCCAAGTTTGCTTTTAATATTCAGGTGCTCGCAGTACTTACACCCGTATTAATTTATTTATTCAGCAACTACAGTAATCCAGACCTTGGCCGCAGCTTTCTATTAATCCCAATCAGCGTACTGATCCTGGCTGGCACTATGATTGCGGTTTCCGGCTATATTCACACTATGCTGATGGAATTGCGCGACTCACAAACCTCTTTGAGAAAACAGGCTAATACAGACACACTCACGCAAATCGCCAACCGTCGTTATTTTGATCAAACCTTTAAAAATGAATGGCGTCGTACGACTCGTGATGGTATTCCGATTTCTATGTTGCTCATCGATATCGATTTCTTTAAAGACTACAATGATAAACAGGGACAACGCGCCGGCGATAATTGCCTGAAATCCATTGCTTCCTGCATGGAGGTGGTGACACGCAGACCGGCTGACTTAGCCGCCCGCTACGGTGGTGAAGAATTCGCTGTTCTACTGCCAAATACCTCAATGGAAAATGCAGTAATGCTTGGCGAAAGGCTACGTGCCAAAGTTGAGTCATTACAAATACCACACCCATCGTCCGTGTATGAGGTAATCACAATCAGCGTAGGCGTGTCTTGCTGTGTCACTCCTGATCTTGACGATGACAAAGCAGATGACGAAAAAACGGAAGTCATGTACCCTGCGATGCTCATGAACGCCGCTGATAATGCGATGTTCCTAGCCAAAGAGCAGGGACGAAATCGGGTTGCAGAGCAAAAATGTGGCGAGCAACGATTGGCCCAAGTACTGCAAAAATATGCCGCAAAAGAAGCTTCAAGAACTTAAGCAAAAACTCTCAAACTGTCAGAGATCGAAGCGATTTAAACTATCGCTTCGGCTGCAACGCATCCAAAAAAAACCCACTGACTCTGCGATAGAAAGTCTGGAACGCGTGATTGAAGCGTCCTGCGCTAACCGTCAGAAACGCTTAGATAACCTGCCAAAACCCACCTACCCTGAAGAACTTCCCGTCAGCGAACGGCGTCAGGATATCTTGGATTGCATTCGGGACAATCAAGTAACGATTCTCTGTGGTGAAACTGGCTCAGGTAAGACCACCCAGATTCCTAAAATGTGTTTGGAACTAGGCCGTGGTGTTGACGGCATTATTGCCCACACACAGCCGCGACGCATTGCCGCCAGAAGCGTAGCCAATCGTATCGCTGAGGAAATGAATTCCAAACTCGGTGACTTGATTGGTTACAAAGTGCGGTTTAATGAGGAGGGCAGTGATGATAACTACATACGCCTACTCACCGACGGTATCCTGCTGGCTGAGATTCGCAGCGATCGCTTCCTCAATCAATATGACACTATTATTATTGACGAGGCGCACGAACGAAGCCTCAACATTGACTTTCTGCTGGGTTATTTCAAGTGGCTACTACCAAGACGTAAAGACCTCAAGCTCATCATTACTTCAGCAACTATAGACCCTCAGCGCTTTTCTAAGCAGTTTGATGGCGCACCGGTTATTGAAGTGTCTGGCCGTACCTACCCTGTAGAACTACGTTATCGGCCATTGGTTTCTGACGATCCTGAAGAGTCTGATAACACTCAGATACAGGGCATTATTGATGCTTCTGACGAACTGCTACGAGATGATCCCGGCGATATTTTGGTGTTCTTATCAGGCGAGCGAGAGATTCGTGAAACAGCTGAAGCACTGAGAAAACATCATCCTGCTAGCATGGAAATACTACCGCTATTTGCAAGACTGTCTGCAGCTGAGCAAAACAAGATTTTCCATCCCGGTAATAGCCGACGCATCGTGTTGGCGACTAATGTTGCTGAAACCTCTTTGACCGTGCCTGGCATTCGTTATGTGATTGATACCGGTGTGGCCAGAATCTCGCGCTACTCATGGCGAGCACGCGTGCAGCGTTTGCCGATTGAAGCTATTTCTCAAGCCTCAGCCAATCAGCGCTCAGGTCGTTGTGGACGTACCAGCAACGGTATTGCAATCCGCCTCTACAGCGAAGAAGATTTCAATAGCCGTGATGCGTTTACCGACCCTGAAATAATAAGAACCAACCTCGCCTCCGTTATATTGCAAATGGCGATATTGAAGCTAGGCGATATCGAACAATTCCCATTTGTTGAGCCGCCCGATAGCCGCATGATTAAAGACGGTTTCAAGCTATTGTTTGAACTCGGTGCGGTAACAGAAGATAACGCCATAACCGAAATAGGCCGCAAATTAGCCTATTTACCAACGGATCCACGCTTGGGTCGTATGTTAATGGCCGGCGAAGAATTTGGTGCACTGCGCGAAGTGCTGATTATTGTTAGTGCGCTAGCTAGTCAAGATCCACGCGAACGCCCCATGGATAAGAAGCAGGCGTCCGATGAAAAACACGCGCGTTTTAAAGATGAAAAGTCTGACTTCATGGCGTACCTCAACCTGTGGAATTACTTTCAGGAACAACGCAACGAGCTGACACAAAACAAACTGCGCCAACTGTGTAAAAAAGAATTCCTTTCATATATCAGGCTACGTGAGTGGGAGGATATTTATCGCCAGCTCAGAGACAGTCTGAAAGATCAGGGATTGAAAGGCTCGTCTAACGAAGCCGAGTACACGGCCATTCACCAAAGCTTATTGAGTGGCTTGTTGGGTCATGTGGCTAATCAGGAAGAAAAGCAAGAATATAATGGTGCGCAGGGGCGCAAGCTATTCATCTTCCCGGGTTCTGGCTTAAAAAAGAAAACTCCCAAATGGATTATGGCCGCGGAGCAGGTTGAAACCTCACGCCTATATGCTCGCACCGTCGCCAAAATCGAACCGGAATGGATTGAGCAACAAGCTCAGCATCTAATCCGCCGCACTTACAGCGAACCACGCTGGGAAAAGCGTCCGGCGCAAATTGGCGCAGATGAGCGAACCACGCTTTATGGCATTACCATTACAGCTAAACGCCGCATCAACTTTGGCCCGATTGACCCTGCGGTGTCGCGTATCTTATTTATCAGACATGCGCTGGTTTACGGCGAGTTTAATAGCAATGCTGAATTCCTAAAGCGCAATCGCGAGTTGATTGAAGAAGTTGAAAAGCTCGAAGCCAAATCCCGCCGTCGCGATATATTGGTTGATGAAGAGATTCTGTTTGACTACTACGATCAACGCATCCCTAAACACATTTACAATGGCAAAGCGTTTGAAAAATGGCGCAAGAAAAACTTAGCGGATGACCCTAAAGCACTGATCATGACCCGTGAAGATCTGATGCAGCGCGACGACTCGCATGTACAGATCAACCAATACCCTGACAGCCTGGAAGTGTTTGGTATGCGCTTTCCACTCAACTACCATTTTGAACCGGCACATGAAATGGATGGCGTCACCTTGAGCGTACCCGCAGCCGCACTGCACCAACTCAACTCGCAATGCTTTGACTACCTAGTGCCTGGTATGTTGCAGGACAAAATTGTCGAACTCATCCGTTCGCTGCCCAAACAAACCCGCAAGCAATTTGTGCCAGTGCCGGACTATGCACAAGCGTGCTGTGAAGCGATTGAGTCAAGTCATGACATGAGCTTGGTGGCTGCGGTCGCGCATCAGCTGCATCGAATGTCAGGCACTGAAATCGATATTGAAGCGTTAAAGAATGTCAGCTTTTCAGAACATAATAAAATGCGATTTGCCGTGGTTGATGAAGCTGGCAAAGTGATCAAAGCAGGGCGCGACCTCAACGTTCTCAAAGGCGGAGTTGAACGCACCACCAGTAAAAAACTCCAGCAGCAAGCCACTAAAACCATTGAACGTGAAGGCATCAAAACTTGGGACTTTGGTGATTTACCCGAAGACACCATTATCAAAACTGCCGGTATGCAGATTAAAGCGTGGCCTGCGCTGGTAGATAATAAAGATGCCGTTTCGATACAACTGTTTGATAACCAAGCGAAGGCGGGCAGACAACAAGGCCTGCGTCGTTTGTATATGCTGGCACTAGGTAAAGAAAGCAGCTACCTAATGCGCAACTTGCCCAATATTCAAAAGCTGTGCCTTAACTATGCCTCAACCGGTAGCTGTGACGAGCTGAAAAAAAGCATTGTCGATAACAGCTTCCGCCTGACGTTTGACTGTAAAACCATCCGCGGTGACGCTGCGTTTCAGGCACAGATTGACCAGCACAAAACCGAGCTAGTCCCTAACGCGAATACCATTTGTGAGCAACTAGCGATTTGTCTGCCGAGCGTGCATTTGATTCGTAAGAACCTGAAGCGTGGCATTAACCCGATGGCGTTAGAAGCGCTGGGTGATATTAAACAACAGATCGATGCGTTGGT
>Ga0209828_1001666_pt1 | contig 19757 bp, 15 predicted proteins | sample MaitaG_FD_187429 | JGI IMG/M metagenome (GOLD analysis project Ga0209828, IMG submission 187429) | Marine algal microbial communities from Maine, USA - Maine_Asex2 metaG (SPAdes) (version 2) | ecosystem: Host-associated > Algae > Red algae > Unclassified | place: Maine, USA | collected 2015-01-05 | reverse complement strand
TGCGAGAGGAAACTGTGCCGCCGTCGCGTGCCGAAGTCGGCAATGCGAAGTTCCGGCAGCTCGCCGAGGCGCATCACCTTCTCCCAGAGTTTCGCCTTCGCTCGCGCGTAGGTCACGTCGAGTTCGAAGCGCCCGACGCCGTGTGTCGCCGCCCGCGAACGAAGCTCGCTGATGATCGAGAGCACCGGAATTTCCCACAGCGTCACCTCCGCCCAGGCGCCCTCGAAATCGATGCGGTACTGGCCATCTTCAACCCGCAGTTCGTAGGCAGGCAGGCGGTAGCGCTTCAGCCAGTCGATGAATTCACCGGTGAAGAGGCGTTCGCGGCCATAGAAGGTATTACCCGTCAGCCAGATCAGCTCCTTCTTCGAGAGCTTCACGCTACGCGCATGATCGAGTTGTGCGCGCAGTTCCTGCTCGTCGATTTCGTCTGCCAGACGCACCGACGTGGTGCGGTTGATCAGCGAGAAGGTGACCGGTACGTCCGCTCTTTCCTTCCAGATGGTCTGCAGCATCAGGAGCTTGTACACATCCGTGTCGAGCAGGCTGCGCACGATCGGGTCAAGCTTGAAGTTATGGTTGTATACCCTTGACGCGATGTCGGGCATGTTGCTGTGATGCATCGCGGTTTCCGGTGTCGGCCAACGCGTGGCCACGGTGTGGGCAAGGGTCTCGAGCGAATCGAGAATCATCAGGTTTGCAAGTCAGTCGGGTGGTGAGCTACTCGCCAGGAAATTGGTGATGCGCGCGACTGCCTGCTCGATGTTGGTGAGTGAATTGGCGTAGGAAATTCTCAGATAACCCTCACCGAGTTCTCCGAAATCAGGCCCACCGATGGTGGCGACACCGGCATCTTCGAGCAAGGCGCTTGCCAGTGGTTTCGAAGCCCAGCCGGTCTCGACGATATTGGGAAATGCATAAAAGGCCCCTGCGGGCGTCGTGCAGCGCACACCCTCTATTGTATTGAGTGCGGCAACCAGTTGGCGACGCCGTTCGTCGAAAGCTTGCACCATGGTCACGACGGCATCCTGCGGGCCTTCGAGTGCCGCGATGGCAGCGTGCTGAGCGGGCGCATTGACGCAGCTCCAGCAGTTGACAGCGAGTTTGCGCACCGCCTCGAGCCACGCCTGCGGCCACACTGAATAGCCGAGGCGCCAGCCGGTCATGGCATAGGTCTTCGACCAGCCATTCAGGAGAATCAGTCGATCACGGATTTCCGGGTAGTCGAGCAGACTCTTGTGGGTTGCCGCGTCGTAGGTCATCTGATCGTAGATCTCGTCCGACAGGATCGCCACCTGCGGGTGTTCGGCAAGGCCCGCAACCAGCTTGTCGAATTCGTGCGCCGGGGTGACTCCGCCACAGGGGTTGCCGGGCGAGTTCACGATCAACAGTCGGGTGTCCGCAGTGATCAGCGAGAGGGTCTCGTCGGCCGAGAAACCGAAGGCGTTGGCTTCGCGAATCGGCACGGCGACGGGCCTCGCGCCGGTGAACTCGATCATCGAGCGGTAGATCGGAAAGCCCGGATCCGGATAGAGAATCTCGACGCCCGGCTCACCGAGCAGGAGTATCGCGGCAAACATCGTGACCTTGCCACCCGGCACGATGACGATGTCGGCCGGCGACACGCTTGCCCGGTGGCGACGATAGAGATCGGCCGCGACAGCTTCCCGCAGGGGCTCGATGCCGGTGGCGGCGGTGTAGCCGTGATGGCCGTCGCGGAGCGCGCGAACGGCCGCCTCGACGATATGCCCGGGGGTGGGAAAGTCGGGCTGGCCGATGCCAAGGTTGATGATGTCACGGCCCTGGGCACTGAGCGCAGCTGCCCGGGCGAGCACCGCGAAGGCGTTCTCCTCGGCTAGCCGGGAGAACGCCCCGACAGGCTGTGGTGCTGGCTTCACGGCCTGCGTCACTGCCGGTCGGGCAGATCGATCGTGTGACCGTCGATGCCTGCGATGACGCTGAGCTGGCAGCTCAGGCGCGAGTTTTCCCGGCGCTCGGCAGCGACCCCTTCGAGCATCTCGATTTCCGCATCGTCGGGTTCGTCGTAGAGTGCTGCCGTCGTCGGTTCCAGATAGACGTGGCAGGTGGCGCAGATCAGACTGCCGCCGCATTCGGCGACGACTTCATCAATGTCGTTCTGGATAGCCGTTTCCATGATGGAGTCGCCGACGCGGGCATCGACAGTGCGCACATTGCCATCTGCTGTTCGGTAATGAAGGGTCACTTCCTGAGTCATTGCGGTACGGTTCACTTAAGGGTGTTCGGGAAGCGGAATGGTAGCAGCCACACCGGCCGGATCGTGCCGGGCCACGTCGCCGCGAAATTGATGCCCGTGTCGCACTTCCGCCGTCTCGAGGCTGCAAGTGCCGAGAGTGCCTGAGCGAGTGGCATACTGGGCGGATGACTAGGGCTCCTCCGGCCATGACAGACCTCGACGAACAGATCTACCGTGAACAGATTCGCCTGATCTACGACCAGGGGACGGTGCTCGTTCTGGGGGCTACCTTGTGCGCCGCCATGATCACCTTGTTCCTGTGGCGTCATGTTCCGCAATCGACCCTGTTGTTCTGGCTCGGTGCTGTCGGAGTCACGGCGCTCTTGCGAATTCTCGTGATCAATGCCTACCTGCGCGCCAGCGACGAGGTGCGAGCCCGTCCGCACTGGGCCTACTTCTTCTGGCTCGGCACGCTGTCGGCGGGATGCATCTGGGGTGCCTGGCCCTTGATGTTCTATCACTTGTACAGCACCGAGTACCTCCTGCTGATATCGACGATCTTCGCGGGCATGGTTGCGGTGAGTGCGTCGGCAGGTAGTATTTACCTGCCATCGTTCCTGTCCTTCTCGATGCCGCTGGTCATTCCGCTCGCATTGACCCACCTCCTGTCGGGTAGTGATTCGCTGCAGTTGACCGGATTTCTGTTGCTGGTCTTCCTGCTGGTCAACTTCGTGCTGGCGTCACGTGGCAGTCGGCACTATCGCGAACTGATCCGGGCGCGCTTCCAGAATCAGGCCTTGATGGTGCGGCTCGAAGCCGAGAAGACGATCGCGCAGCGCGCCGTCGTCGCCAAGAGCCGTTTCCTCGCCGCGGCCAGTCACGATCTGCGCCAGCCCCTGCATGCACTCGGGCTATTTCTCGGAGCGCTTCGCAAGCGCGAGACCGATGAGCTGCAGATAGAAGTCATCGAGGACATGAGCAAGTCGGCCGAGGCCCTGAACGATCTGTTCAACAGTCTGCTCGACGTCTCGCGTCTCGATGCGGAGATTATCGAATTCAACCCGACCCACATGTCCGTGCGTGAGTTGTTCGACGGGCTCCGTGTGCAGTTTGTTCAGCAGGCCGAGCAGAAAGGACTGGAACTCATCGTCACGGAAAGCGACTGCGTGGTTTATTGCGACACGATCCTGCTTGAGCGGGTGCTGCGCAACCTGCTCTCGAATGCCATGCAATACACGGAGTCCGGCACGATCACACTCGGTTGCGAGGCCGGGCGTCAGGGGGCTCGTGTCATCACCTTGCGCGACACGGGTGTCGGCATTCCGGGCGAAGCACGCGAGGATGTCTTCTCGGAGTACTACCAGCTTGCCAATCCTGAACGCGATCGGGGCAAGGGCCTTGGCCTCGGTCTCGCCATCGTGCAACGACTCTGCGATCTGATGGATCTGCCTCTGAAGATGGAGTCGCTCGAAGGCGAGGGCACGACCTTCGTCATCGAAGTGCCGGGTGGTGATCCGGGACAGGTCGTGTCGCGGCGTACGCGGCAGGCGTCACTTGATTCCGACGGCAGTTGCGTGCTGGTCATCGATGACGAGACGCAAGTATTGCAGAGCATGCGCTACATGCTCGAAGGTCAGGGTTGCAAAGTGCTGCTGGCCGAGTCGGCACGCGATGCGTTGCGCATCATCGCGCTCGAGGGTTTTCTGCCGGACGCGATCATTTCCGACTATCGGCTGCGTGATGATCTGAATGGCATCGACGCGATCATCGCGGTCAGAGAATCGGTCGAACGCGACGTGCCGGCGATCGTCGTCACAGGTGATACCTCGCCCGAGCGATTACGCGAAGTCACCCGAGCGGGCATCGCGGTGTTGCACAAACCAGTCGCGACGGATGAACTCTGCCGCGTGCTGGAAGGGCTCCTGCGTAATAGCGAGGAGACAGCGATACAACCCCCCTTGCTCGAGCAAGTCAGCGTGATCTGAGGCGGATCCCGTCAGCCGACCCCGTCAGGCGGTCGCTCGAATCAGGCGACCGATCGTCAGGCCCTGCACCAGAATCGACAACACCACGATGATGTAGGTGACGGCCACGATCAGATCGCGTTCCGGGCCGGCCGGTATCGACAGCGCCAACGCGACAGAGATGCCACCACGGAGTCCACCCCAGGTCAGAATCTTGACTGCGTGCGGATGGAACTCGTGTTTTATACGCCGCAAGGCGTTGATCGGCAGTCCCACGGCCACCAACCGGGCGAGCAGGACCACCGCCGCCATGAGCAGGCCGGCGAGCCAGACGTCGAGACTGAAACTCAACACCATGACTTCCAGCCCGATCAGCAGGAACAGGATGGCATTGAGAATCTCGTCTATCAGCTCCCAGAACGTATCGAGATGCTGCACAGTGGTATCGCTCATTGCGCTGCTGCGTCCGTGATTGCCGATCATCAGACCTGCGACCACGACGGCGATCGGTGCCGAGAGGTGCAAGCCCGCGGCCGCGGTCGCACCGCCCGAGACCAGTGCGAGCGTCAGCAGGATCTCGACCTGGTAGTTGTCGACGCGCTCGAGCATGCGCAGCACGACCCAACCGCAGGCGAAACCGAACAGTGCACCGCCGAAGGCTTCGGTCACGAACAGCTCGGCGATGTGCAACGCGTCGAACGCCTCGCCGTTGACCGCCATGCCGAATATCGCGAGAAACACGACGATCGCGACACCGTCGTTGAAAAGGGATTCGCCGGCAATCTTGATTTCGAGCGACTGGCTTGCGCCGGCGGTCTTCAGAATGCCCATGACCGCGATCGGATCGGTCGGCGAGATGAGCGACCCGAACAGCAGGCAGAAGATGAAGGGCACCTCGAAACCGAAGAGTCGAAAGACGGCCCAGGCGCCGCCAGCAACGAGAAACATGCTGGTAACGACGCCGACCGAGGCGAGAATGCCGATCGTCCACTTGCGTGCCAGCAGTTCGTCGAGATTGATGTGCATGGCACCGGCGAAGAGCAGGAATCCGAGCATGCCGTTCAGCAGGGTTTCGTCGAACTCCACCTGGCTGACGATGCCGCGTGCCATGTCGACGCCGCGTTCGAAGCCGAAGTGCCCGGCAATGACCAGCAACAGGGAAAACACCAGCGAGATTGCCATGATGCCGATGGTCGTCGGCAACTTCAGCGTGCGGTGGTTGACGTAGGCAAACAGGGCCGAGACAGTGATCAGGATACTGGTGATCGTCAGTAGCGACATGCGGTGAGTCATCGATGGCGGCGTCGGCGCATAGTGTACGGTGTGCGCCCTTCCCGGTATGACAGTGCATGAGCCCGCTCGAATACAGTGTCCGATCGACGCCGCGAACGCGGCGTATCACCTTGCGCGTCATTCCCGGGCAAGGTCTCGTTGTCAGCGTGCCGAAGCGTTTTCTGCGGCGCGACATTCCAGCGCTTGTCGAGCAGCACCGCGCCTGGGCCGAGGCGGCGCTCGCCGATCTTGCCCGCAGCACACCGACGGCGTGTCAGGCCTGGCCCCCCGAGGTTCTGGAACTCGCCGCGCTGGGTCGATCGGTAAAGGTGCTTCACCCGGGAACGGTTGATGGGCCGCCTGCCAGACCGGCTACAAGAGCGGGCAAGGCACGCTTCGTCGACAGCGGGACACTGTACGTCTACGTCTTGCCAGAATCGCGAGCCGCGTTCGCGGCAGCCATTGCCAAGGCGCTCCGTGCCGAGGCGAAACGCAGCCTGGTACCGCGCCTTGCAACACTGGCAGGCCGCCACGGCCTTTCCTACGAGCGCGTCGCGGTGCGCGGACAACGCACCGTCTGGGGAAGCTGTTCGTCGCGAGGCACGATCAGTCTGAACTACAAGCTCCTGTTCCTGCCACCGGGTCTGGTCGACTACGTCCTGCTGCACGAGCTGGCACACACCCGGCATCTCGATCATTCGAAGGCCTTCTGGCAACTGCTCGAGAAACTCGACCCGACAACCCGAGCGCGGGAACGGGAGTTGCGTGCCGCCGGGCCGCTGGTGCCGGCGTGGCTCGAACTCGCCCGAGCGCGTGTTGCATGACCCTGTGTCCCCGTCTGCGTCCGGCCAGCCCGCCTTTTCACCTGTGGGGATTCTGCTACTCTCATTTCTGGTCAGCGGGCGTGCCTCGGTTTCGTGTCGCAGACGATTCACTCGTTGCGCCTATCCAGGTAGCTTGCCCAGGTAGCTTGCCCAGGTAGCTTGCTCAGGCAGCTCGCTTACGTGTCATCAACGACTACAGACGGCCCGACCGTGCGCAACACCGAGAGTGTGGAAATCTGGCAGACCCTTCCGCTGGTGCTGGCGACGGTACTGCTGACGATCGGTCTGTCGATGTTCCTGAGCGATACGATCAATCCGCTCGATGTGTTACGGCCCGTCATCGTGGTCTTCGGGGGCACTCTGGTGGCCTTGCTTGCGACCTTTCCCATCGCGCAGTTGACGCAAGCCCTGCAGACGGCACTGGTCAGAGGCGTGCACGGCGGCAGTTCGCCGCTCGAAATGATTCGTGCGCTGATGAAGGTCTGTGATGTCAGCCGACGCGACGGTCTTCTCGGGGTCGCCGAGGTGCGCTCGAACTCGCGGCAGATCGAGGAGGTCTGTCAGCTGATCGGCGACGCGGCGGAAGACTCGGTCATACGCTTCCGCCTCGAGCGCTGCCTCGCTCGGGAGCGAACCTTCGGCGGACAGTCGTCCGATGTCTTCCTGTTCATGGCCGTCTATGCGGTCTTCGCCGGGCTGCTCGGCTCACTGGTCCACTTCGTTGCGCCAGGCGCCGAATCGGTAGCGCCTGCCAGCACCGCTTTTCTGCCCTTCGTCTGTGGTGTCAGTCTTGCCATGTTGATCTGTATCCTGCTCGGTCGATTGCGCGCGTCGCACATGCGCGAACTGGTGTCCGCCGAGATTGCCTATCGAGGCGCCTCCATCATACTCGAGGACAACGATGTTCAACGCTTGCGCGCCCGGCTGGTGATGCTCGTCCCCGCCGGTTTGCGAGATTGAGTGGAGCGCTGTTCCGCGTGAGTTACATCACTGTCAAGGCACCGAACAGCGGTCGTACCGCCTACCGGGTCGTGCCGAACCCGGACGACCCGATCATCCTCCAGCTCGACGGCGAGCTGACCCGGGTACTCGATATCAGCGCGAACGGCTTTACGGCCGTCTCCGATCTTCTTACACCCGGCCGACGCTACCCCTACAGTCTGGATCTACCCACCGCGCGCGCGCCCCTGACGGGTTATGTCGATGCCTTGCCTGGGGGTGATGAGGGCTTGTTGCAGTGTCGTTTCGTGGAACTCGGGGCGGATGACCTCGACGTCTTGCACGTTTATGTGCTGATTCGGCAGAAAGAGGCCATTCGCTCGATCCGTGCAGGACGTGGTGGCTGAGCGCCGGCGCATCGAAGTCGCCGACGGGCCGCTGGTCCGCTATCGCGAGGCGATCTTGCGCGGCGCGCTGCAGCCGGACGTCGAACAGGCTGCCATCGTCGCGCGGCTCGATGCGATCAGCGCCGATCTGCTCCGCCGCAAGCGCTGGGCGCCTCCGTCGCGATCCTTGTTCTCTCGCTGGCGCTCGCCGAGCGAATCGGCCGTACGCGGGGTTACCGGGCTCTATCTCTGGGGAGGTGTCGGGCGTGGCAAGACCTGCCTTTGCGACATGTTCTTCGAGAGCCTGGCCTTCGAAGACAAGACACGCTTGCATTTCCATCGGTTCATGCAGCGCATTCACGCCGACTTGCGCGCACTCGGCAATGTCGATGACCCTCTGCCGCGTATTGCCGACGACTGGGCGTCAAGGGCGCGGCTGCTGCTACTTGATGAAATACATGTTCACGACATTACTGACGCCATGCTGCTCGGTGGCTTGCTGACGGCGCTGTTCGCTCGTGGGGTGACGCTGGTGACGACCTCGAACGTACCGCCGGACGGTCTGTATCGAGAGGGCTTGCAGCGTGCGCGATTCCTGCCTGCCATTGCCCAGATCGTCAAGCACACGGATGTTGTCGAGATGTTGGGCGAGAGCGACTATCGGCTGCGATTGATGCAGAGCGAGCCGATCTACATCGTCGGCAAGCGCGGCGAGGACGGCTTGATGGATGCCGCAACCCAGGCGTCGATGAAGGCGCATTTCGTTCGTCTCGCATCGCGTGTGGAGCCTGAGGCAGGCAGCATCTCGATCAATGACAGAACGCTGCCGGTGCGCGGCGTGACCGGCGATCTGGTCTGGTTCGACTACGCCACGCTGTGCGATTCGCCACGTTCGACAGCTGACTTCGCCGAAATCGCCAACGAGTTCCATACGGTCTTGCTCAGCGGCGTTCCGGTGCTCGGCAAGGACCAGGACGATCAGGCGCGGCGCCTGGTCAATCTCGTCGACGAATTCTACGACCGGCGCGTCAAGCTCATCGTGTCGGCAGCTGCCCCGGCCGGACAGATCTATGTCGGCCAGCGTCTTGCTTTCGAATTCACGCGCGCGGTGAGCCGACTGACCGAGATGCGAAGCCGTGAGTATCTTGCCAGTCGGCGTCTGACCCGGGATGATAGCTGAATGAACGAAGCAACGGCTGCGAGCGAACGGCTGCCTGCAAGCGAGTCGCAGCCTGCAAGACCGCACTACCCGTTCGAATTTACGGGATCTGGGCGTGAGTTCTTCCGCATCTGGATCGTCAACGTGCTGTTGTCGATCATCACGCTGTATATCTACTCTGCCTGGGCCAAGGTTCGCACCCGGCGGTACTTCCTCGGCAATACCGTGCTCGACGGTTCGGGCTTCGACTATCACGCGACCGGGCTGCAGATTCTGATCGGCCGCGTCGTCGCGGTGCTGCTCTTCATCGGTGTGACGGTCGCCTCGGTCATCAATCCCTTGCTGTCGGCAGTTTCGACTGTCATCTTCCTGCTGATCCTGCCGTGGGCGGTCTGGCGGTCGACCCGATTCAACGCGCGAATGACCAGCTATCGCAACGTGCGTTTCCAGTTTGCAGGTTCGCTCGGGCGCATGTACCTCTACGTGCTGGTCTTGCCTTTTCTACCCCTGATACTCGGCTTCGGCGTCGCGGCGATAGCAAGGGAGGCTTTCGGTGAATCAGGTGGAGCGGCAGCCGTCACCGCAGGCGCAATCGGCGTGTTCGGCTTCTACCTGATCAGTCCCTGGGTCCATCGCAAACTCGCGGGCTATCTCTACAATAACTACTGCTATGGCACTGCGCCATTCGCGGCTGATCTGTCCACGCGACGGTTCTACGGGATCTATCTGAAGTCCGTCCTGTTGTCCATTCTGGTGCTGGTTGTGTTTGCCGCCCTTGTCGGCCTCGCTTTCATTGTGAGTGGATTTGATCCCCAGGGTATGAAGACCTGGCTGGAAGCCGATGAGCCGCCGGCCCTGCCCGATGGCACTGGGCCGCTGATGTTCTGGTTCGCACTCGCGCTTTATGCCTCCTTCTTTCTCGTCGGCTATTTCATCATGGCGTTCTTCCGCTCACGGGTACGGAACCACGTGCTCGGGTCGACCGTGATCGACGGTAGAGTCGACATCCAATCGGCGTTTCGCGCGCGATCGCTCTGGTGGCTGATGGTCACGAACAGCCTGTTGCTGGTGGTCACACTCGGGCTCGCGTGGCCCTGGACCAAGGTGCGGACGGCGCGCTTCCAGGCTCGGTACACCTCCCTGCAGGCCGATGACGGCTTGCATTCGGTGGTCGATGTCCAGCGGAAACGGCAGTCGAGCCTGGGTGAGGAAATCGGTGATGCCTTCGACATGGATGTCGACATTGGTTTCTGAAGCCGGCCATTCTGCAGCCGGTTCGAGCGTCGTCGTGTCAGGTCACTGGTATCCCGCGCTCAGTTCCGACCGTCAGGCCGCCACGCTCATTCTCGATGGTGGCCGGTTTCGGCTCGAATTCGCACCGCCTTCGGTACGCGCAGAGAAGGGCGAATCAGGGGGTGAAGCAGATCGGGATGAGAATGACCCGGTGATCGAAGGCGATGCGGATACGCTCGACATCAGCGATCGGCTCGGTGCGACCGCACGTCACATCACATTTGAGGACTCGTCACTGTTCGAGACCGCAGACAACGCGTCGATCGACGCCTGGCTCGGCGCCTCCGGGCATGCGGCACGCCGCTCGATCGGCATTCACCGACTCGAGAACAGCGGGCGCATGATCGTGCTGAGCCTGGTGGCCACGATCGCCGTGGTTTTCTCGGTGTTCCGTTGGGGACTGCCTGCGGGTGCGGAATACCTTAGCAATCGTTTGCCCGTCGCAGCGCACGAGACAATCGGTAGCGGGACGCTTGCGACCATGGATCGGCTTCTACTCGACGAGAGTGAACTCGATGCGGAACGTCAGGCCGAGATCGACAGCCGATTCCGATCGATGGTGCAGGCCTTGCCCGATCAGGGTTTCACCCTGAAGCTGCACTTTCGACGGCTGGGCGATATTCCGAATGCTTTCGCCCTGCCGGGTGGTGATGTCGTGGTAACCGATTCGCTGGTCGACCTGGTCGAGAATCCCGACGAACTCGACAGCGTGCTATTGCACGAGATCGGTCATGTGCATGAGCGTCACGGCATGCAGCAGGCCATCCAGGCCTCGGCCATCACCCTGGTGCTGGCATTGTCCATCGGCGATGTCGGCGCACTGGGAGAGATTGCCGCGGGCGTTCCGGTATTTCTCTTGCAGAGCAACTACTCGCGACGAGCCGAAACTGAAGCCGACGAATTCGCCTTCGCCGGCATGGCGGCGACCGGACGAGATCCGAAGCACTTTGCGACGATCATTCGTCGCTTGAGCGAGTCAGGTCGGCCGCGCGCGCCGAATGAGTCGGTGGACGGCGGGCAGGACCGTGAAAATGCCGACGCGCCGGACAAGTCTGCCGACAAGTCCGCCTCGGACTGGTATTCGTCACACCCAGATGCCGAACGTCGTGCCTTGCGCGCACTCGAAGTGTCCCGGAAGATGGCGAACGGAAGCTACCAACCCTCGTTTCCTTGACCTTAGCTTGCCTTCGCCTGTCAACCAGCCTTAGCCTGTCAACTAGCCTTGGCTTGTCGTGAGTGCTTCTTGCGCTCGGTTTCGCCGAGGTGCTTCTTGCGGACGCGGATCGAGGCGGGCGTGACTTCGACCAGTTCGTCGTCATCGATGAATTCGAGCGCCTGCTCGAGACTGAAGTCGATGTGCGGGGTGAGCTGGATATTCTCGTCAGTGCCGCTGGCGCGCACATTGGTGAGCTGCTTGCCCTTGAGGCAGTTGACGGTCAGGTCGTTCTCACGCGAGTGAATGCCGATCACCTGGCCTTCATAGACTTGGGTATTGGCACCGATGATGAGGCGTCCCCGCTCCTGCAGATTCCACAGGGCGAAGCCGAGAGCCTTGCCCATGCCGTTCGAGATGAGCACACCGTTGCGTCGCTGGCCGATACCGGCGATCTGGATCTGCGGGCCGTAGTGATCGAACACGCTGTAGATCAGTCCGGTGCCTGATGTCGTGGTCAGGAATTCGGTACGAAAGCCGATCATGCCGCGAGCCGGAGCGATGTAGTCCAGTCGCACGCGGCCCTTGCCGTCGGGCACCATGTCCTTCAAATCGGCCTTGCGCGTGCCCATCTTCTCCATGATCGCGCCTTGGTGCTGCTCTTCCACGTCGATCGTGATCTGCTCGAACGGCTCCTCGAGCTTGCCGTTCTCGTCTTCACGGGTGATGACCACCGGCCGACCGACGCCGAGTTCGTAGCCCTCGCGGCGCATGTTCTCGATCAGGACCGAGAGGTGCAGTTCGCCGCGACCGGACACCTTGAAGGTCTCGCTCTGTTCGGTGCGCTCGACCCGGAGGGCGACGTTGTGCAGGAGTTCGGTCTGCAATCGGTCCCAGATGTTCCGACTGGTGACGTACTTGCCCTCCTTGCCGGCGAACGGTGAACTGTTCGGCTGAAACATCATGCTGATGGTCGGTTCGTCGACGGTCAGGGCCGGCAGGGCTTCGACGGTGGCCGGATCGCAGATCGTGTCCGAGATGTTGAGCTTGTCGATACCCGTGATGGCGACGATGTCACCGGCACTGGCCTCTTCGGTCTCGATCCGCTCGAGGCCGTGGAAGCCGAGCACCTGCAACACCCGGGCATTGCGCTCCTTCGCATCCGATCCGATCACGCGCACCGGCATGTTCGGACGCAAGCGGCCGCGGCGGATGCGGGCAATGCCAATGACCCCGACATAGCTCGAATAGTCGAGCGAACTGATGCGTAACTGCAGCGGGCCGTCCGGGTCGACGTCGGGTGCCGGCACCTCGTCGATAATGGTCTCGAACAGCGGCGTCATGTCGCCTTCGGTGACGCTCGGTTCGACACCCGCATAGCCGTTCACGGCAGAGGCATAGATGACCGGGAAATCGAGCTGCTCATCGGTTGCACCGAGGTTGTCGAACAATTCGAAAGTCTGATCGAGCGCCCAGTCCGGACGGGCGCCTTCGCGGTCGATCTTGTTGATGACGACGATCGGGCGAAAACCCATCGCGAACGCCTTCTGGGTCACGAATCGCGTCTGTGGCATCGGCCCTTCCGCCGCGTCGACCAGCAACAGTACCGAGTCGACCATGGACAGCACGCGCTCGACCTCGCCGCCGAAGTCCGCGTGGCCCGGAGTGTCGACGATGTTGATGCGATAGTCATTCCAGCGAATTGCCGTGTTCTTCGAGAGGATCGTGATGCCACGTTCCTTCTCGATGGCGTTCGAGTCCATCAGACGCTCGGTCTGTTCCTTGCGCATGTCGAGCGTACCGGACTGCTGCAGGAGCTTGTCAACGAGGGTCGTCTTGCCATGATCGACGTGGGCGATGATGGCGATATTGCGCAGTTTCTGAATCACGGAACGGTCTCTTTGCACTTAATCTGCAGACGGACCGCAAAAGGCGGTCATTGCTGCCTGGGCGGGCAAGCAGTCGTCGGCTGTGGGGCGGTAAGTTCGGGCCATTGGACGGGCGATTGGACGAATTGTGCGATCGGCCAGCGATCGTCGGCAAATCACCAGCGGATGGCGGAGAAGGTCATGGCGGGCGCGGGCGTTCAGCGCCGGCAGGAACGCCTAGTATACCGGAGCAAGGACGGCACCTTGGGCGACTCTTTTGCAGGATGCTCGCCAGGTCCGGTGCCGGGTCCGATAAGCCGGGTACGCTAAGAGAGGGCTTCACGAGCAGCAGCCCCACCGTTTCGAACTGGACATCCAGCGGTAGGCTTCTCGCTCTACACTGACAGATCAGCGACACGCCGCAGGAGTTGCCCGTGACCCGAAGGAGTTGCACCCGAAGGAGTTGCTCATGACACCGTTCCCCAGCTGGGCCGATAGCGCGGCCATGTTGATTGACGTCGCGACCGGGCGAGCTCCGGCCGACACGGTCATCCGCGGCGGTGCCTGGGTCAATGTGCATTCCGGTGAGATCGTCGCCGCCACCGATGTGGCGATCGTCCGCGGCAGGTTCGCGTATGTCGGGCCCGATGCAGCGCACACCATCGGCGCGGATACACGCGTTGTCGAGGCGGCTGGACGCTATCTCGTGCCGGGGCTCATCGACGCGCACATGCACGTCGAAAGCGGCATGGTCACGGTGACCGAGTTCGCCCGGGCGGTCGCACCTCACGGCACGACAACGATGTTCATCGATCCGCACGAGATTGCCAATGTGCTTGGTCTCGACGGTGTGCGCCTGATGCACGACGAGGCGATGGGTCTGCCGCTGAACGTCTACGTACAGATGCCGAGCTGTGTACCGTCGGCCCCCGGGCTCGAACATGCCGGTGCCGCACTCGGTGTGGACGAGGTCGCCGAGGCAATGGCCTGGCCGAACATCATCGGGCTGGGCGAGGTCATGAACTTCCCCGGTGTCGCTGCGGCAGACGCTACCATGCTCGGCGAAATAGCGGCGACGCGCGCCGCAGGCAAGACAGTCGGCGGCCACTACGCATCGACCGACCTTGGCTTGCCGTTTGCGGGCTACGTTGCCGGTGGCGCGGCTGACGACCACGAAGGCACGCGCGTAGAAGATGCCATTGCCCGGGTTCGTCAGGGCATGCGTGCCATGCTCAGACTCGGCTCCGCGTGGTACGACGTCGCGGCGCAGATCAAGGCGGTTACCGAGCACGGTCTCGATTCTCGTTATTTCGTGCTGTGTACCGACGACTCGCATTCGGGCACGCTGGTCAACGACGGTCACATGAATCGTGTTGTAAGGCACGCCATCGCGCAGGGCCTGAAGCCGGTGACGGCCATCCAGATGGCCACATTGAATGCCGCAGAGCATTTCGGGCTCGAGCGTGAACTCGGCTCGATCACACCCGGTCGACGCGCCGATCTCGTCTTGACCAGCGATCTGACGACCTTGCCGATAGAGGAGGTGTTCGCTCGTGGTGTTGCGGTCGCTGCCGGCGGTCGTCTTGCCGTGGACATTCCCCCGGCACACTACCCGGACAGCGCGCGCGACACCGTCCGGCTGGCGCGGCCACTGGTGGCCGGTGACTTTGTCGTCACGGCACCCGCGCTTGCCGCCGAACGCACACGGGTCGCGACGCGGGTGATCGGAGTGGTCGAAAATCAGGCCCCGACACGCGCCTTGCGGCTCGAGCTGCCGGTCGATGACGCGGGCATCGTGGCGGTGGACCCGGCACAGGATGTCTGCCATGTCGCGCTGGTCGAACGGCACCGGGCCAGCGGTGGCGTCACCAACGCGTTCGTGTCCGGATTCGGCTATGACGTGCCCTGTGCAATGGCATCGAGCGTTGCCCATGACAGCCACCACATCGTGGTCGTCGGTACCGATCGGGCCGACATGGCCATGGCCGTCAATCGACTCGCCGAGGTCGGCGGAGGCGTCACGCTCTGCGCGGGCGGCAAGGAGCTTGCGCTGGTTGAACTGCCGATCGCCGGACTGATGTCAGATGAACGTGCCGAGATCGTTGCCGACAAGGCGCAGGCGCTGGTGGCCGCGATGAAGCAGTGCGGTTGTTCGCTGAACAACGCCTACATGCAGCATTCCTTGCTGGCCCTGGTGGTGATCCCGGAGCTGCGTATCTCCGACGTCGGCCTCATCGACGTGACCGCCTTCGCCGAGACGCCCCTGTTCGTTGAAACCTAGCGTTCGAGCACGGCGGGATCAACGCCGCGGCGCCTGGCGACGACATCCGAGAGCCTCCGGTAGAGGCCGGGCGTGAATGTCTGGATCGTCTGCGACAGACAGCGTTTCAGACCGAGCTTGCCGCCAAGGCCGCCGCTCCAGATGTCGGCAAGTGCGCGCAGCGGTGTCTGGTGCGCCAGAAACCGTGAACGGAAGAAGGCCCGGTAGGCAGCATAGGCATCATCGGACATGTGCGGTCGTTGCGACTCGACCCAGTCCATGAAGCTTGTGTGCGTGGGCGCATCACCCCGTTCGAAGATGGGACTCATCGACAGTCGATCGGCCTGCGATTGATCGTGGTAGATCGTCAGCGGTTCCTCGATCATCCTGATCTTCACACCCTGGCGCCACAGTTCGGCCGCGAACTGAGTGTCGTCACCGAAGGAAAGATCCTCGCGAAACGGATTGGCCTTGGCGGTGGCCGCGTCGACCACGATGCTGGTGGGATGCACCCAGCCCTTGTGGACGAACAGGTAGTCGAAGATGTTCTCCTCTTCACCGAGTCCGCGTGCCGGCTTGACCCAGAGCTTGCCGACACCACGATCGATGTAGTTCTGGCTGTAGAACAACGTTGCCGGTTCCTGTTCAAGCAGCGCCGCGCAACGTTCGAGCTTCTCCGGGCAGTATTCATCGTCTGCGTCGAGGAACGCGATGTAGCGACCCCGCGCCATGCGCACGCCTTCGTTGCGTGCCGAGGCGGCCTTGCCGTGGTGCGCAAGCTTCAGGCGAATCGTGCAGCGCGACTCGTACGGTGCCAGCGCGGCCGCCATGTCGTCCTTCGACTTGTCATCGTCGACGACGACAATCTCGAAGGACTGGAAGGTCTGGGCCACACAGGAATCGAGGGCGCGGCCGATAGTGCCGGCCCGGTTATAGGTCGGAATAACGATACTGAACAGGGGTTCGCTCATGGCGTTGCTGTGCAGATGGCGGGCCAGAAATGTCTAGGCTTCGGGGTCTGACACGATGTGTTGCGTCTGCTCGCCGAGTTTCTCGATGCCGAGCCGCACGGTCTGTCCTGTCTGCAGATAGACAGGTTCCGGCTTGATGCCCATGCCAACGCCGGGAGGCGTACCGGTGGAGATGACGTCGCCCGGGTGCAGCGTGAAGAGATTGCTGAGGTAGGAGACGATATGTGCGGCACTGAATATCATCGTGCGCGTGCTGCCATCCTGGCGTCGCAGGCCATCGACGTCGAGCCACATGGACAGGTTCTGCGGGTCACCGACCTCGTCGCGAGTCACGAGCCAGGGCCCGGTCGGGCCGAAAGTGTCGCAACTCTTGCCCTTGGTCCACTGGCCTGATCGCTCGGTCTGGAACGCGCGCTCGGAGACGTCATTGCACAGGCAGAAGCCAGCGACGTGATCGAGCGCTTGCGCTTCACTCACATATTTCGCGCGCTCGCCGATGACGATGCCGAGTTCGACCTCCCAGTCGAGCTTGGTCGAGTCGCGCGGCATGATGACGTCATCGTCCGGACCACAAACGGCACTGGTGGCCTTCATGAAGATGATCGGCTCACTCGGCACCTTGGCACCGGTTTCCGCGGCGTGGTCCGAGTAGTTGAGACCGATGCAGATGAACTTGCCGATGCCCGCCACGCAGGGGCCGATTCGCGGCGAACCGGCGACTTTGTCGAGGCTTTCCGGATCGAGAGCGGCGAGGCGCGCAAGGGAAGCGGCCGACAGGGCCTCTCCACCAACGTCATCGATGACGCCCGAGAGATCGCGCAGTTGGCCCGATGCATCGACCAATGCCGGCTTTTCGGCGCCCGGCTGACCATATCTCGCAAGTTTCACTCTTTAGCTTCCCGTTGTCGCCCGCCTGCTGCGGCTGGAAGTGAGGCGGTCTCTACCGAAGCCTGTCTTCGCAGAGCCCGGTCACGCCATCACGATTCGCCGCGCACACTACATCAACAGCGGCCTCTCTGACCAGTTATGCGGGCCAGTTCCACGCCGTGAGTAGCGCGAGCGTGGACTTGGCGTGGGCTATGCTCGGACCGATGAATGCGACTTCAAAGACACCCTGCTCGTTCGACTTGCAGGGCAGCATCGCACTGATCACCGGCGCATCCGGGGGGCTTGGCAGTCAATTCGCGCGGACACTGCATGGCGCCGGAGCCACCCTGGTGCTTGCCGGGAGGGACGCAGCCGATGATCGCCTGCAGCGCCTTGCCCGCTCGCTGGATGAAGGTACGGAAAAAGGTGCGGCTGGAAGTGCGGCCGATGGTGCAGAAGCAAGAGCGGCCTGTCGCTGCGAGTCGGTCGATGTTCGCGATGCCGCCTCCGTCGCAGCCTTGTTCACGCGCCTGGCCGATGCCGGATGCACGGTTGATGTGCTGATAAACAACGCGGGTGTCGCCAGTGCTGCAGCGGCAATCGACGTAAAGGCAGACGACTGGGACAACGTTGTCGACACCAACCTTCGCGGTCCGTGGTTGATGGCGCAGGCCTTCGCAAAGGCACTGATTGCCCAGGAACAGAGCGGTAGCGTAATCAACATCGCCTCCATCCTCGGTTCACGAACGGGCGCCGGCACTATCTCCTATGCGACAGCCAAGGCAGGGCTACTGCACATGACGCGGTGCCTGTCGCTCGAGTGGGCTCGATACGGCATTCGCGTGAATACGCTGTCACCGGGGTATGTGCTGACCGACATGAACCGCGCGTTCTTCGAGACCGAGGCGGGCATTGCCACCCGGAAACGCATTCCGCAACGACGAATTGGCGAGCCCGCAGATCTGGACGGAGCACTGCTCCTGCTCGCGTCGAACGCCTCCCGCTACATGACCGGCAGCGACCTCGTCGTCGATGGTGGTCATCTTTGTTCGGCGTTGTAGCGGTTGTAGCGGGTGTCGCAGCAGAAGTGGTCGAGGTGAAGGATGAACTGCCGCGATCATCCAACCCGGTACTGCTCGAGCTGGTCGCCGCTGAACGCGCGGGACAAGACGTCGATTTCCTGGTCCCTACGGCTTTTCAATCCGCCGTCATGGCAATCAGCGCCCTTCTGGAATCTACATAGATTTGCCGCGGGCCTGTCGCAGCTGCCTGCACGACGCCTTGGCCCCGCCACATACCGACCATCGCTTCGCACCAGGCGGAAGCGCTGCACGGCGGCGATCGCTGCCCGTGTCCGCGACTGTTCGTCTTTGGTCATCGTCAGTTGCTCATGCTCCGGCAGTGCAATCGACTCTCTGGTGATGCGCTCGAGTCGCAGATTCCCTTCGTGCAACTGCAGATGGCAACCGGCGCAGATGAGACAGCCGTTGGCAATGGTCGTCTCGCCACCTGCAGACCAGGGAATCACATGATGTGCCTGCAGCCAGCGGGTTCGAGTGCAGCCAGGCATCTGGCAACACCGGTCGCGCGCGGTGATCGCGCGGATGGCTGATGGTGAGAACAGCCGCGTATCACGACCCGTGGCCACCACATCGCCTTCCTCATCGGTCGAGATAACGGTGAGACGAGCCTGACTGGCGAGACGACGCGCCGTCGCAGCGGCGATAGGACCGTAGCCTGCAATGCACGATCGCTCAGGCGGAAGTTCGCCCGGCGGCGTGCCGCTCCGGACACCCGCATCCAGCATCGGATCACCCGCTAACACCCGTGCGTCGATATTGACAAAGACCCGGTAGCGATCGGCGCTCGCGACAGGCTCACCGAGATGAGCGAGCGCTCGGGCCGACATCAAGACCGCCGCGTCGGCGCGTAGCTGTCGGGCTGTCATTGGCGGTGTAAAGGGCTCATGTTCGGACAGCTCGTCCTCGGGCCTCTTCCCCGCAATCTGATCAGCCTTGAGCACATCTTCCTGTGCCTCGAGCGCCTTCAGGAATTCGGCGGCCCGATCGTGCGGCAGGTCCAGGGTAATGCGCGTGGTACAGGCATCGCGCCTTCGCGAGGTCAGCGAGCGCTTCTGGAAGGCCTGCAGGGCGCGCGCCGCCTCGGTATCCGCAGGGTCTCCCGTATCGGTATCGCCATGGTGCCAGCGTTGGCACAGATCGACCGTCTCGGACGCCGAGAGCTCGAGGGCGGCGGCAACCAGTTCCTGTTCGCAGGCGGGATCGGCAACGCGCGTCAGCTCACGAACCTTGGACCAACTCAGCTTGCCGAGCGCGAACAATGACTCGATGACGGCCAAGTCTTGAAGCGCCCGCGCCACACGTAGCTGCTCTAGCGCAGTTATACGACATATACCGAGCGTGCGATCCATCCACTGGGCGCAATCGCGACAGCCGGTTCCTCCTTGGTCAGCGCCCTTCCAGAGTTGCAGTTCGTCTATTTTCGCCAGTAACTTGAGCTGCTCGGCCATATTCCGATCACTTGACCGGACGAGCCGACTCAGCCTGTCGATCAGCTCCTCGTTTG
>Ga0209828_1001665_pt1 | contig 19763 bp, 22 predicted proteins | sample MaitaG_FD_187429 | JGI IMG/M metagenome (GOLD analysis project Ga0209828, IMG submission 187429) | Marine algal microbial communities from Maine, USA - Maine_Asex2 metaG (SPAdes) (version 2) | ecosystem: Host-associated > Algae > Red algae > Unclassified | place: Maine, USA | collected 2015-01-05 | reverse complement strand
TGGTCGGCTCTATCATTCTGCCGCAGACCACGCTCGTGTCGGCGGCGACTGGTTCGATGTCGTCGAAATCGATGCCGCCACGACCGGCTTTGTTGTGGGCGACGTGGCTGGTCACGACATTCGTAGCGCAGCGATCATGGGTCAGCTGCGCCATGTTTTGGCTTCGCAGCTCCGCGACCGCAGGCGGCCCGCAGGTGCTCTCACCGCAACCGATCGGTACTTTGCGGACCTCGCCGAAAACGTCATGGCGACGGCGGTGGTGATGGTAATCGACCGTTCGACCCAGCGATTGCACATCTCCCTCGCCGGCCACCCGCCACCGGTGCTGATTGCCGATGGGCATGCCTCATTGCTGCAAGCCCGCCCTGGTCCACCGATCGGTTTCGGCTACGGCGGGTACCAAGATATGACACGCTCCGTCGCCGCCAACGAGGTCTTGGTCGCCTACACCGATGGCGTTGTTGAAACTCGCGATCACGATCTCTCTGTTGCGCTCCAACACTTTGTTGATGAACTCCAAGCGGCAGCTACCACGTCGGTCCCGGCTCTTATCGACCTGCTCGACCAACGCTCGGCTAAGAGCGAGCTCGTCGATGACGTGGCAGCCTTGGTTGTGCGGATCGAACCGGAAGAACCGTAACTGCACGCTGCCTCAGCGCGCTATGTTTACCCCGTGAGCGCACATGAGCTGTCACCAACCGAGATCATTCAGGCGGGCGCCCGACGAATAGCTGGGCACATGGTTGCGTTACGCGATGCCCATGAGGTGCACCGCATCTCGCCGGGTCCTCACGACGATCTCACGAGCCCTGAGTACACGCGAGCTGTCAAGCAGGTCTACTCCGAGACGCTCAACGATGAGTATTTGCGGCGGCTCGGTCTGACATTTGGTGCAGTTGCTGTGCTGATGGACCTGGTCGCCGAACGCCAGCCCGAGCGCACGACTCAGCTCCAATGGCTGTCGGTACGGGGCTACTTCGCAGCGGCTGGCGACCGGTTTGCGCCGGGCTATGCCCTGGACCTCAACGAACTGCCATCATTGCATTTGGCCACCAAGGCCACACCGCCGATTGTTCGCTTCGATCTGCTCGCACAGCTTGCGAGTCGCGCCGCGGTGCTACGCAACTTGGATGCGGCCAACTGGGTCGCCGAACTGGCGGGTGAAATGCCTGACTTGGGCGATGCGTGCATGCAACCGGCCTCGCTCGCCGCGCTGGCCGCCAGTTGGAGTGACGAGGCCTCGGCTAGACGTGCGACTTAACTTGGTCGTCTAACCAGTCAACCAAGCGTTCCCGTTCAGCCGGTGTTGTGCCGGTGCCTGGGAGATAGGCAGTGCGCCTTGTTTCGCGATCGAGCCAGAACTGACCGGGGGCTTCGCCAGGTGCTCCGGTTGCGGCCAACCACACCATCGTGTCGGCTCCTTGGTCGGCGGACCGCAGAAGTGGGCCCATGACTTTGCCGAATCCGGGGAGGCCGGCGTCAACGCCAGGAGTTGCGACCCAACCCGGATGCATGGCATGCATGATTACCCCTGGCGCCATCGTCGGTCCCAAGTGGGTCACAAGCTCGACTTGCCCACGCTTGGCGCGAGCGTAGGCGACGGCGCCCTTGTAGGACTTGGCCCGTAATTCAATGCGAGCTACGTCGAGGCCCTGGGTGTACATGCCGCCCGATGACATGTAAATGACCCGTGCACCGACGCCGAGCTTGGGCAGCAGTAATTTCGTGAGCAAGTAAGGACCCACCAGGTGTGACGAGAGCGTCAGCTCCATGCCTCGATCATCTGTTTGGTACTCGGCGGTTAGGGCTCCAGCGTTGTGCGCCACCATGTCAATCGAGCCTGCAATCGAAGTGGCGTTGCGAGCGAACTCGCTTACTGAATCAAAGCTCGATGTGTCGAGGGCAAGGCCAGAGGCCTGGCCAGACAGTCCCGCCGCGTTGAGCTCGTCGGCAGCGGTCGATGCTCGGTCAGCGCTGCGGCTCGTGATGATGACATCTGCGTCGAGCGCCAGCAGCCCCTCGGCTGTGGCACGGCCAATACCGCTCGTGCCGCCGGTGACGATTGCTGTTTGGCCACTCAGATTGGTTGGGTCGCCTGTCCAGTCGCCGACTCGACTTCGGACTTCGTAGCCAATCTTGGTGAAGCTCCCGACAATCGTTGTTTCGAGCATGGCGTCGACGAAGTCGGCTGGCTTTGGAAGCAAGCTCATGAGCTGATCTTCCCTTCGAGTGCGCGTGCCATGCCGTTGGCGGCTTTGTCGCCAATGCGGTTGAAGGCCAACTCAAGGAGCGGATCGATCAGACCGAGTGGGCCGTTCAACGTGAGTGTCGCGTCGTAAAGCACGGTGCATCCATCGTTGGTCGGTGTGACTTCGATGATGTCGTAGCTCCGGAGTAGAGCGGATTTCGCTTCGGCGACCGTGCGCATCGGTGGCGCATACTCCTTGGTCACGTAGGTGAGGTCGGTCAGTGCGACGGTGACCTTGTATTCGGTGCCGAGTGCGGGTTCGGTGCCGGTGACGATCTTCGAAGACTTGACGCCCGGGTCCCAGTCTTGGAAGTTGCGCAAGTCAGCCATGTAGTCAAAGGCTTTTTCTGCGGTCCAGGGCGAGGCGATGGTTGTGGTATAGCGGGCCATGAGGTGTGTCTTTCAGTCGGGAGTTTGGGACGCCTAAGTTCAAAGAAGGGGGCGTCGTTAGATCAGGGTGTTGGCGAAAATTTGCCACGCAAGGATGCTCTTTGCGATCAGGCTCAAATAGATGTAGACGCGTTCGCCGCGCAGGTAGTCGGCCCACTTTCCGACTTTTCGATATTGCAGCCACTGGTTAATGGCGAAGGTGTTGAAGAAGAAGAACAGGCTGAAGATGATGCCGTACACGAATCCCGGAGGACCCTGTGCGCCCTCTCTCGTAACGTTCGCTGCAATGTAGAGCGCGATGGCCAACCATGGCCCGATGCCGGCGATGCACCCAAACCAAAATGGCGTCCACCAGGTCGATCGGTCAGGCGCGTTCACCATCTCCATGATCCAGCCGAACAGGATCATGGACACGTTCGCGATTGCGATGGCAATCAATGCAGCGAGGTCGGTGATTCCGGTAACGAGTGAGATCAGGACCATCATCAAAGTTGAAGACAGCGCGTATTCGACCCAGCGGAAACGGTTGCGGCCTCGACGCAGTTCGCTTGCGTAGCGCCCAAAGCCGACCGGTGACGCAATCAGGAAGTGGAAGAACGCAGACAGCAGCAAGAAGCTTGCTGTCGCCCAGGCAAGGGGTACGCCAAACAGAGACTCGACCGTGCCGTCGTCGAGCGGCGTACCCGGCGGACCGTTGAGGTTAAACGAGCTGACTTTGAGCTCGAAGTCGTTACCAAGAACGATCATCAGCACACCCGAGATCAGGTGGAAGCCACCCATAATCAGGTTGAATTTTCGGAGCTTGGAAAGGTCATCGTGGGTGACATCCACGGTTTCTCGGTCAAAGTCCAACGCGTTTATGGTTTGAGGCATACTTCTCGCCGTCTCGTTTTCATCGATTCTCGGTGCAACCTTGCCACCTGTGGTTAGTTGTACCCGAGCCGAGCAGCCCTTAAACCGATGTTCTGGTAATCCGGGTGGACCACCGCCCGAGTGCTTAGGTTTTGCCCGCTTCTTCTCGCATCTTTTCCAACGACCGGCGGATGAGTCTCGACACATGCATTTGGCTAACGCCGACGCGCTCTGCAATCTCGGCTTGGGATAGCTCGTCGAAAAACCGAAGCCGCACGATGGTTTGTTCTCTCTCGGCGAGATCGGCGATGAGCTGTTCGACCATGAGGCGTTCGGGTGTTCCTTCGAGAGCGCTATCGGTCTCCGCCAGTCGTGCGGATCGATCTTGGGCCGCCGCTTCGTCGCCTGCCCCCGACACCGCCAGCGGGGTAGTGCTGAAGGCTGCCGATGCCGCGAGTGCCTTAACTACGGCGTCGCGGTCGACGTCGAGGTGGGCTGCGACTTCGGCCACAGAGGGCGACCGGTTCAGCGTGGAACTCAGCTCATCGTTTGCTCGCCGGACCAGCAGGTGCATCTCCTTGGCTGATCTCGGAACACGAACGGCCCAGGTCGCGTCGCGAAAATAGCGCTTGATTTCGCCTTCGATGGTGCGGCCAGCGAAACTCGTAAAGGCAGCGCCAACAGTGGGGTCGAATCGGTCGACGGATTTGACGAGCCCTAAGAGCGCGATCTGGCGAAGGTCCTCGTGGCCGACACCACGGTTCTGGAAGCGGTTCGCTACATGCTGTGCAAAGCCGATGTGGATCTCAACCAGCTGGTTGCGAATCTTGCGCCGTTTGGTGTCGCGATATTGATCGAAGAGCTTGGCTATTTCTTCGGGCGAGGGCCGCTCGCTCACCCCACTGCTCGATGTTTAACGATGTGGGCGGTTGGGCCGGTGAACCCGTAGTTGTCAACTACCGAATCCAGGATCTGAGTGGCCAGAATGTCGAGTTCTACGTCGATGCCTGCAGCATTGATGAGCCCGTGAACTTCGATTGTTTGATCGAGCACGAGGTAGCGGAGTTCGACCGTTGGCACGTCGTTGTCTGCCGCAAGTTCGGTCAGAATCGCAATGAGCTCATTGGTGCCCATCTGCAACTCTTCGATTTCGTCGATGCTGAAGTCCAGTTCGGCGGCCAGGCTCGCCGCAGCGACACGTGCGGTCGAAATGAACCGGGAGTCGGCTGGCATGATCAGCGTCAGTTCAGATGAAGGCATTGTGCTCGTTTCCAGGTGCGCCCGAAGTCGCTGCGATGATAGTTCCAGCATTGGCGATGCATGCGGGCCGATGGCGGCTTAGCTGGATGAGAAACAGGTGTGAGTGGTGAGCGCTCAAGCGGCCGCAGTTTCTCCTTGGCAAAATAGTCTTAGGCCTGCGGGGTCGGCCGCGATTCAAGGAAGGATCGCACGAACCATTGGAACAGTTCGAGTTTTGCTGTCTGTCCAGTGAGCATGTCCTGGCTGACAGGATCGCTGCTGGTTGCCTCGATGGCTTTGCGGTGGTCAACGACGATGCCGTTGTAGACCCTGTCGAGCGCCTCAAGATGTTCGGTGACAAGTGCTCGGCCGAGTGGGTAGTCCTTCCAATCGCGGCTCTGTACGAGGTGACCTGGAGTTCCTACTGGTTCACCGCCGAGCGTGCGGATGCGTTCAGCTAGTTCGTCGGACATCTCTCGGACGGCTCCGACGTGTTCGTCGAGCATCTCATGGACGGCAATGAAGTCTGGACCGATCACGTTCCAGTGCACATGCTTGAGGGTGAGCTGCAGGTCGATGACTCCGGTGAGCCGTGACTGCAGGATCGGCTGGAGCGTAAGGCTGTCGCTGACCTCGAGCCCGGGAACGGTTTGATAGGTGGTAGCCATTGGTGCCTCCTTGGGGCGGTATATGTCCCGCTCATGCGGTTGTCACTGAGAGGTGCTACCCATCGGCTGCCCCTCCTAAACCTGGTGTGCGCACCGGATCGGAAAGTCTCCGGTTTGGCCAATCCAAAGAACGATGTCGCTTCGAACACCTATCGGAAAAGGCAGAAAGTACTGCTGGAACCCACCTCGATCCGGGTGCTCCTCTCTTTGCCCCGAATCGATGGATGTGGACGTCCTGGTGCGATGCAAGGTCCGCATCGCACCAGGCGCCAATCCTTACCGATGCGTTAGATGGTGCGCTGCGGCTATTCGTTTGGTGCAGCTTGATCCGAGGGTCTGGTCGGCTCAGCTTCGGCGGGCGACATGGTCGTGTGAACTACTCGCTGAGGGAACGGGATCTCGATGCCTCCCTCACGGAAGCCGCGGTCGATAGCTCGGGCGACGAGGTCACGGGTTGACCATTGCGCTGCGATCGAAGGCGCATGCCAATAGCGGACCGCCAGGTCAACACTTGAGTCGCCAAAGTTGTGCACGACTACTTCGGGGGCCGGCCAACCCAGGACGCCCGCAGTGGTGCTGGCTGCTTTGAGTGCCACTTCGGCCGCTCGATCAAGATTGGTTCCGTACGCAACACCAACCTCGACGGTCGTACGCCGACGCCCAAGTTGGGTGTGATTCACGATCGGATGCTTGAGAACCTCGGCGCTTGGTATCCGAACGGTTTCGCCGTCGGGCGTGCGAATCGTCACCGTGCGAGCGTCGACCTGGAGAACGGTGCCTTCGTGATCGGTTGACAGGATCTCGTCGCCTGCGCTGAACGGCCGGCGCAGCTGCAAAAGAATGCCAGCAACAAAGTTGGCCAGCACGTCCTGTAGAGCAAAGGCCAAGGCGATACCGACAATACCGAGGGCGCCCAAGATTGGAGCCACCGCTATGCCAAGGGATCCGAGCGAGTAAACAAGTCCGAACGAGACGACGACGTAACCAGCGATTCGGCCGACTAGGTCCCCGAGTAGCCCATCGAGGTTGGTGCGGTTGACGATGCGCTTGACGACGTATCGAATAAGTCGAGCGGTAGCTACGGCGACCACCAGGATGATCAATGCTCGACCGAAATCCCACCAGTCTGTTCCCGAGGTATTGATTGACTTGACGATGGTGTCAAGGTCGGTTGGTTCGGTTTGAAATCCGAAGATCGCTATCGGGGTCATTGTGGGATCTCAATGTCGCTGGCGTCGAGTTGCACGATCATGTCGTTCGGGCCAGCGCTACCGAGGTCACGTGCAAAGGCAACATTGCGGTCGGCGTCGACAACACAAACGGTTATCCAGCCGTCTTCGTTGGCTTGAGCGGTCGGCAGAACTCTGAGCTTGGCGCCGCGGTCGCCGAGGTCGTGGAGTCGTTTGTCGGTGATGTGGTCTGGCAAGAATCGTCGGGGAGGGGCACCGTGATCTAACGCTGGTGCCGTTGCAGATGCAGGTACGACGCCGAACACGTTGGCGCTCCCGACGCTATGTGCAAGTCGCTGCGTGGCGTACGCGTCGAGATGGTCGGTGCCCGAGATGGCCACGGCCGAGGCAATGCCCACACCGCTCACGGTAGCGTCGAAATCACTGGTATCGAGGCGTCCCATGTAAGACAGTTGGCCGCGTTCGGCTGCGACCATTGCTTCGGCATCGCTGAGTCCAACATGCAGTGTTGCGACCAGTAACTCGCCGAGTGCGTCGGCGAGGGCGAAGCCGAAGGCGCCGCCGCCAATAATGGCTACTCCGTTTGGCGTCGGTCGCGCAACCCGGTGGCGATGGGCCCAATAGCGGGCGGTGGTGCCAGCGAGAGCCACGGTCAGGACAACTACGGTGAACACCACCGGGACAAGGGGCCCTGGGTCGATGTCGTGGTGTTCAAGTTCGAGCGCAAAAAGCGAAGCAACTGCTGCCGCAACGACGCCTCGGGGAGCGAGCGACATGATGAATTTGCGGTCGCGGCCGACCACTTGAGTGCCGACCGTTGAAGCCAGAACCGTGAGCGGGCGGGCCACGAGAACGAGGACGGCGGTGATGGCCAGGCTTGCTGGCAGGTACTCAATGACATCGTCGACCTCGACTCGAGCGCCGAGCACGACAAAGAGGATGCCGAGAACAGAAGCGCCGAGGTGTTCGTTGAATTCGGTGATGTGCCCGGTTGGTACGGACTTCTGATTGGCGAAGGCCATGCCGAGCAAGGTCACCGCGACAAGACCAGCTTCGGGGCGGATTTCGTTTGCGAGCGCATAGCTTGCGATAACGGCAGCCAGTGTTACCGGCACATGCAGATGGTCAGCGATCGCATGTTGGCGCAGAGCAAACAGGACAATGCCTGCAATCGCGCCGCCCACGGCGAGGCCAGCACCAAATGTGGTGAAAATGCGAATCAGGCTGCGGCTCCACGACCGGTCCGAGATAATGGCATCCAGGACCACGATGGCCAGGCCCGCTCCGACTGGATCGATGAGAATGCCTTCCCATTGCAGGATCGAACCGGCCGGTTCTCGGGGCCGCACCACCCGCAGGAGCGGCATGATGACGGTGGGGCCAGACACGATCAGGATCGCGCCGATGAGGGCCGCCAGGCTGTTGTCGATGTCGAGGAAGATCGATGCCGCGACCGAAGCAAAGCCCCAGCCAACCAGAGCGCCAACAGTTACGAGTCGGATCACGGTCGTGCGGCCAGTGCTAATTTTGCTCCAGTTCAGGCCGGTGCCGCCTTCGAAGAGCAGAATGGCCACGCCTAGCCCGATGCCCACGAACAGTAGGTCGCCAAAGATGGCGTCGGGGTCGACAATCGGGCTGAGGGCAACGCCAGCTGCAAGCAAGAACAGCACCGATGGCAGATTGAGTCGTGCGCCCACCCATTGGCAGACGATTGCCGTGGTGGTGAGCGCAGCAATAGCAGTCAGTGGATCGGTGATCACGGAGCCAGTGTTACCGTAAATCGGCTGCCATTGTGGTTTTCCGACACACTTCTCAGGGTGATCCCCGATTGCCACCGATCGGCCCACGAGTCATGGTGTCGGGGTGACCCAAGCGGCAAGTACGCTGCATCTCGAGGTGAGGCCCATGCGTGTTCCAGTCATTTCGGCGAACCGAGTTGCCAAGAGCTTCGGTTTAACCACGGTGTTGAGCGATATTTCTGTTGATATCCAGCCCGGCATTACTGGACTACTTGGTTCGAATGGAGCTGGCAAGACCACGCTGCTTTCTCTGGTCCTTGGCATCGAACCACGCAATGGTGGTGAACTTTTGGTTCTTGGCCATGACCCCGCTTCTGCGGGTCCTGAAATTCGCGCTCGGATCGGCTATTCGCCGGAGCACCATCACCTGCCTGCCGATGTGCAGGCCGCAGATCTGGTTCGACATCTGGCGCAGTTGCATGGTTTGCCGGCTCAGGCCAGTACCGAGCGGGCAAGTGATGCCCTTTGGCTCGTGGGCCTGGGCGAGGAACGCTTCCGCCCGATAGGCACGATGTCCACGGGCCAGCGCCAGCGGGTAAAGCTGGCGGCAGCGCTTGCGCATGATCCGGCGCTGGTCTTGCTCGATGAACCAACCGATGGCCTGGACCCGGTGCAGCGCGACGACATGCTGGAGCTCATCCATCGGGTGGGGACCGAGTACGGCATCAGCATCGTGCTGTCGTCACATTTACTTGAAGAAGTCGAACGAATTTGTGATCAGGTGGTGATCATCGCCAACGGCTCAGTTATCCGGAGCGGCAACATCCAAGAGATGCGAGGTGGTCGAACTGGGGTGATGGTCGAACTCGACGATGGTCACGAAAAGGTTGCCACGGCGTTGCGGTCCGCTGGGCTCACGGTCGAGGTCAAGGGGCTCCGGCTGTTGGTCGACGCGCCGCCTCAGCCGGGCGCCGATCCATTCTGGATCCACGACTACGTGCGCGAGGTCGTGATCTGGGCCAACGTTGGGTTGCGACGCTTGGGCGACCAAACCGTGTCGCTCGAAGACGTGTTCTTGGCCTCGAACGATGCGGCAAACGAGGTCACAGCATGAGTACGCAGATCCATGATCTCGGCTACCGGGCTTACCAGGGAGAACGAGCAGGTGTGCCGTGGGCGGTTCGGAGCCTGGCCGTACACAGCATGCGCAGAGCGCTTGGTCTCAAGCGAGCGGGCAAGCACAAAATCGTGCCAGTCCTCACGATCGGGTTTGCCTTCCTGCCTGCGATCGTCATGGTCGGTATCGCAGCGTTCATTCCCACGATCGGGGCGCTCGATTTAATTGCCGTCGGTGACTATTTCGGCTACATCGCCTTCGCACTATTCCTCTTCACTGCCGCAGCTGCCCCAGGTGTGCTGACCACGGATCGCACCACCGGCATGTTGGCGCTGTACCTTGCGTCTCCGCTGAACCGTACGACTTATGTGGTGGCTAAGTTCATTGGCATCTTCACGGTCATGCTGCTGGTCACTGTTGCGCCAATGGTGTTCCTGCAGATTGCCTACACGCTGGTCGGCGCCGGTCCCGGTGGCGTTATTGACTTCGTTACCAGCATTGCTCGCGCCGTGCTTGCCGGAAGCGTCGTGGCCGCGGCGCTCACCGGCCTCGGGCTGTTCATTTCGTCGTTTCCTAAGCGATGGGGCGTGGCCAGCGTGTCCATCGTGGCTGCGATGCTCGTGCCGGTCATTGTGGCCGGGCTATTGACCGAAGAGGCCGACGCTCCGGCGTGGGTTTCCTACTTCTCGCCGCCGGACATGTTGGGCAAGGCTTGGGAACACCTCATTGGAGAATCCGTCGATCGCGGACTTGCTATCGATGACCTGGGATCAACGTCGGTGATTGTGGTGGCCGTCGGCTATGCGGTGGTGTTTCTCGGCCTTACCTGGTGGCGTTACCAGCACATCGAGGTCGACCGATGACCACGCCAACAACTCCCGCAGTAACGCCCTTCGCCGACGCTGCCAGGCAACCACCTGCACCACGAGCGGGCGCGTGATGCAGCCCGCCCCAACGTATGAACCAGCCCAGCTCGTTCCAGCCGACGCGCTGGTGGTGGTCGACCGAGTGTCGAAGTGGTTCGGTGACCTGGTGGCTGTGAGCGATGTCAGTTTTTCAGTGTCGCCTGGGGTGACTGCGTTGCTTGGCCCGAACGGCGCTGGCAAGTCGACGATGCTGCGCATGTTGTGCGGTCTGGCTCTGCCGTCGAGTGGCACGGTTTCTGTGCTGGGTAAGCGCCCCCGCACCAACCCCGAGGTTGCCGCCGAGATTGGACTTGCTCCCCAACAGGAGTCGGTCTTCGGTTACCTCACGGCGCTGCAATTTGTGCGAGCGAGTGCCGAGCTTCAGGGTGTGGCTAACGCCGACGCCGAGGCCCGCCGAGTCCTGGGACTGGTCGAACTCGACCCCGATGACACGCGCCGACTTCCGACCTATAGCAAGGGCATGCGGCAGCGAGTCAAGCTGGCTCAGGCAATCGTTCACCAACCGAGAGTGATCTTGCTCGATGAACCGCTCAGCGGCCTTGATCCGCGTCAGCGGCTGCACATGGTGGCCCTCTTCCATGAACTCGGCGATCAGGGGCGGGCCGTGATCGTGTCGAGCCATGTGCTCGAAGAGGTCGAACGATTCGGGTCGAACGTGGTCGTAATTAGCCAAGGCCGGCTTGCGGCCCAGGGCGACTTCCGGGAGATCCGTGCCCTGATGGACAACCGGCCAAGGCGGCTACGGATCATGAGCGACCAGCCGCGGCGCCTCGCAGCGGCACTCGTTGGTCAGCCCAATGTGAGCGGCGTGCGAATCCAAGGTGACACAATCGAAGTCGACACCAGCGATATCGCGATCTTCGCTCGAGCAATTGCACCCTTATCGAAACAGGCCGAGGCAAGGTTGTTCGAAGTCCATCCGCTCGACGACGACCTTGAGAGCGTATTCAAGTACTTGGTGGCACGATGACTACTACACAACCTCGGGCCGCAACCGTGTCGGCACGTGAGTCGATCCCGGCCTACTTCCGGGTTCTGTTGCGCGGTCAGCTCAGCCGAGGCCGCCTCTTTGGTCTCGGTGTGCTCGCCGGGATCTCTGTGTTGTTAGCAGTCGTCGCAAGCCGCCTCGACGATGCCCAAGAGGCAACGGTATTCGTTCTCGCCGACTACTCGATTGCGCTGCTGATCCCGTTGGCGACGCTGATGGTGGCGGCGCCGATGCTCGGCAATCTGGTCGAAGATCGATTGCTCGTGTACCTGTGGCTGAAGCCCGTGCCTCGTTGGCATCTCGCGGCGGCGGCATACGCCGCAGTCGTGTGCGCGCTCCTGCCCGTCGTGGTTCTGCCGATCATGCTCTCGGCAGCGCTCACCGGTTTCGGCTCCTTGATCGGGCCCGCTGCGCTTGCTGCAGTTCTGGGTGTGGTCGCCTACAGCGGCGTCTACTTGTTACTCGGGGCCAGGTTTACCTGGGGCCTTTGGTTGGGGCTGCTTTATTTGGTGCTGTGGGAGAACGTTCTCTCTCGGTTCAGCAACGGCATGGCCCGGCTATCAATCCGCAGCTACCTGGTGACAGTCCTTGAGCGGGGCACCGACATCTCCATCGATCTAGCTGAACGAGCTACCTGGGCCTCGTTCCTGATCCCGGTGGCCATCGCCGTAGTCGCCGTTGGGCTAACCGCTCACACCTTGAGAACAACCGATATCGAGTAGCCCTTGTGTGGGGCCGAAGGCGGCGTGCAGCTATTGGTCGTGCGTCAAAAGATACTTTTGAATACAACAATTAAATTGGTTTGATTGAATTGCTGATGTATCGTCTGCGCCGTGATTGATCCGAGAGCACTAGCCGTCACTCAAGAAGAAGTCTGATCAATGGGCGACGTCCTCTCTCTTGCGGCCGACAACCTGATTTCACCCATCATCTTGTCCTTCGTGCTCGGCTTTGTTGCGGCGATTCTTCGATCAGACCTGACCGTGCCCGAGGCAGTCGCCAAGGGCATGTCGATCTACCTGCTGTTCGCAATTGGACTCAAAGGCGGGGCCGGCGTCGCCGCCCACGGCATTGACGCCACGCTGGTCGGCACGCTGGTCGCCGCGGTACTTCTGTCCGTTGTGTTGCCGTTCATTGCGTTCGTGTTGCTTGGATCGATGACAAAGTTCGAGTTGGTCGATCGAGCCGCTGTCGCTGCTCACTACGGGTCCATCTCCATCGTCACCTTCGTTGCAGCTACGTCGGTTCTTGAGAGCCAAGAAATCGTTGCCGAGGGATACATGGTGGCTGCTGCTGCGGTGATGGAAGCACCCGCAATCCTGTCTGCTCTCTGGATCGTTGCCCGTAAAAGCGACTCCACTACCGCCAACACCGACTCCGGGCTTTACCGAGAGATCATGCTCAACGGGTCAATCGTGCTGCTTGTTGGCACGTTCTTCATTGGTGCATTCACCGGCAAGGACGGCCTTGAACAGGTCGCTCCTCTCTTTGTTGACCCGTTCCAAGGCGTACTTTGCCTCTTCCTGCTGGACATGGGACTGGTGGCTGGCCGCGGCCTACGCGAGACCAAGGGCGACCTTGGGTTTGGCGCAATTGCGTTCGGTATGATCATGCCCCTGATTGGCGGTGCACTCGGACTGATCGCAGCGCTCATCGTTGGCCTCTCACCGGGCGGGGCAGCGCTTCTGACAACCCTGTCGGCATCCGCTTCCTATATCGCCGTGCCCGCCGCAATGCGCGTTGCGCTACCTCAGGCGCGGCCATCGATCTATCTCACGCTGTCGCTCGGGATTACCTTCCCGTTCAACCTCACGGTTGGCGTGCCCCTCTACATCGCACTCGCCGAATCAATTGGATAACAACCCTCATGGAAATACACGATGCTAAGCGCGTGGAGATCATCATCGAAGCGCCACTTGAGCGCAGGTTGACCGACGCGCTCGACCAAGCCGACGTAACCGGTTACACAATTCTCCCTGTGCACGGGGGAGCGGGGCGATCCGGCAGGTGGACCAGGGCTGGGCAAATCTCACCGGCTCAGGGAATGGTCGCCGTGGTGTGCCTGATACGGCCCCATCGACTCGATGCGCTTCTCGAAGCAGCGTTCGCCGTGGTGAAACCTCATATAGGTGTTGTGTCTGTGACCGAAGCCCAAGTGCTTCGAGCCGAACGTTTTTAGCCGGCACTCCGACTACGGCGGAGGCGCCCCGGGCAGCATTATTCGGGGTTGATTGACATGCCGGTTTCGGCGATCTGAAGAAGTTCGGAACCTTCGTGTGTCTGATCCACGTCGCGATTGAGCAGCGCAGTGAACACGCCAACGAATGCAGTGCTGCTCATAAGAATGCCGACCGGTGCAAGCAGCAGCACAACGATGATGATGATTGTTCCTGCCATGGTTACTTGTCTCCTACGTAGGCCCAGGCTTCGATTTCGACTCGAGCACCTACCGGCAGGCCCGCCACTGCGAACGCAGAGCGGGTGGGGCGATGATCGCCAAAGGCTGCGATGTAGGCCGTGTTCATCTCGGCGTAGTCATCCATGTCGACCATGAAGACCGTGGTCTTGGCGACGTCGCTCATGGAAGCGCCTTGGCTTTCGAGCAAGCCAGCCATGTTCGCAAGCGCAACGGTTACTTGATCGCCAACGCCACCGTCGATCAGCGCGCCGTCTTGTATAGCAACCTGTCCCGAGCAGATCACCCAGTCGCCAACCTTGATGACCGGCGTATATGGACCCAATGGTTTCGTCACCCCGACAGCGTACTCCTAACCCAGTCCTCGGGCGACAGGACGTGTACCTGGTACGTGTCCTCTTCGGTGGCTAGTGGTGTGGCCATTGGGTGGCTTGGTGATGCAGTGCGGTTGCCGCGGCGACGGCGGCGAACACGGCATCGCTGCCGTTCACTGGTGCGCTGTCTTCCTCGGCAATCTCGATCTCAATGTGGGGGGTGTCGGCGGCACGCACGACGCCGAAGGAACGCACGGTCAGATCTTGTGCGATGCCATCAGGGTCTACGGTCAGTGCTTCGCCCATGACCAGGCTGTAGCCCATATGAGCAGCACCGATGCAGTAGCTTCGTAGCACGACATGATCGAGGACTTGCCCGGCGCCAACGGTGACGGAGATGCCACTGGCGGTTACTGCTGCTTCGGCCCAGCCACCATCGGGCGCGTGTACCCGCTCGGTGGTGCCTCGAGCCAACGTGAGTAGGGCAACAGCTTCGACCCAGCCCGCGCCGCGGATGTCGGTCGAAGTTGCGAGCTCGGTTGGCACGGTGACCTGTTCAACTACGAACCCGGGCGCCACGCGTGTGATCGCTTCTTCGATGCCAGGCGTGGCCCGGACTCGTATGACGCCGGTGCCGTCGGCATTTGCGCCGCCCCCGATCGGGGGGCGCTTGGCCCCAAGGCGCACGGAATCTTCGCGGCTGAAAAGCACCCGCACGGCACGGTCATGCTCGTTCGCCAGACGCTCGGCGACTTCGGCCACGGTTGACGCGAGCTTGGCGCCAAAGGCGCCGCCATTGGCGAGCGGCGAAACTGCTGACCCGCCCGGCAGCGCCCACGACGCGTCGGTTTCGAGAAAGGCGGGGTCGACCCAACTTGTCTGCAATGTGGCTGCCCATTCGCCCGCGGGTGCAGCTATGGGGTGGGTCGGCTCAAGTGTGGTTCGGCGCCCCTGGATCTTGCCGGCCAAGGTTCGGGCCTCGTGCAACGTCTCGCCAACGATCCATTCGCCCTCGGCGTTGAGCACGGCGATCAAGGCATCATCGGGGGCGCAATCGTCGGCAAATCCGCCGTCGCCCAGCGCGACTGCTGGCGAAACGAGCTGCGCGGTGCCGCCCTCGATCTCGGCTCGCCGGGCCGCAGCGTCGAGGTCACGCGCGGAGTCGAGAGCGGTGTCTCGTGCGTTCCACGCGTCGACGATGGTTTGCCAGCCAGTGCAACGACAGAGGTGAGCGGCGAGAGCTCGGCGAACATCGTCTTCGGATGCATCGGGCTTCTTCTCTTCGAGTCCGGCAAGGCGGACAATGATGCCCGGCGTGCAGAACCCGCATTGGCTTGCGCCGGTTGCACAGAATGCGTTGCCCCATCGGGATCGCTCAGCGTCGCTAAACCCTTCGAGAGTGGTGATTGAGCGGCCCTTCATACGGCGGGTCGGGGTCACGCAGGCGACACGTGGCTGACCGTCGACGAGCACGGTGCAGCAGCCACACTGGCCCTGCGGTGAACAGCCGTCCTTAGCGGAACGCTTGTCCAAGTGGTCTCGTAGCGTGCCGAGCAACGAAGCGCCGTCGTCGGGCACCTGGACCTGCTGGCCATCTACTTCGAATTCGATCACGGCAAGCTCTTCCACCGAGCCAGGCTAGGAGCTGCGCGTGCTCGCTACGGTGCTGCAATGCTCAACAACCCGGCTCAGTGAGAGCGTGGGAACAATGTTGCGATACCATGCGTTTACGTCCTTCGACCGCTCACTGAGTAGGAGACAACGATGATCACGCTTACTGACAACGCTGCAACCAAGGTTGGTGCGCTGCTCGCAGAAGAAGACGAAGCCGAGCTTGCACTGCGCGTCGCAGTCCGCCCTGGCGGCTGTTCTGGCTTTAGCTACGAGATGTACTTCGATGGTGAATTCGCCGACGATGACATCACCAATGAATACGACGGCGTCAAAGTTGTTGTCGATGCTTCGAGCGCCATGCTGCTCGAAGGCGCAACGCTCGACTACAAAGACGGCCTCCAAGAGACCGGCTTCAGCGTCAACAACCCGAACGCTCAACGAACCTGCGGTTGCGGTAGCTCCTTCAGCTAACCCTCTCGCGAAAAGTTCCGAGAACACAGAACGAGACCGGCACCTGCCGGTCTCGTTTCGCGTTCTCTCCCAAATCCTGATCCTGCCAACCGGGCCTGTCGCCTCGGCGGTAAGAAGATCGAAACGAGCGTTTCTGTTACCCCGATACTGCTGCGCAGATTGGGTTGTTCAACTTGGTCCAGCAGTAGTGTGCGGCGGTGATTAGTTCGCTGCGGCAACGGATATTCGACGGCTGGTTCGTTGTTGCATCGGTCTTTGTGTTGCTCATGGTGAACGCCGGTTTGGGCTTCTACGGGCTCTCAGTATTCCTCGAAGCCATCATCGACGAACAAGGCTTCGGCACGGCCGACGTATCCTTCGCCACCTCACTCTTCTTCATCGTGAGTGCAGTAGCTGGCCGGCTCATCGCCCCAGTCATTCAGCGCCATGACCTGCGCATTGTGGTGGCAGGGGGTGCAATCATTGCTGCACTTGGCCTGTGGCTGATCGGCCAGTCGACGAACCTGTGGACGCTCTACGGCAGCTATGTCGTATTCGCTATCGGTGTTGGCCTGAGCGGTTTGGTCCCCGGCACCACGCTGGTCACCCGCTGGTTTCAGAAGAAGCGATCGGTGGCGTTGTCCGTCGCCTCGACGGGACTTTCGGTCGGGGGTCTAACGATCACCGTGCTGGCTTCGGCGATCATCGATCGCAACGGCATGTCGGGTGCGGCACCGTGGCTCTCACTCATCTACTTGGTCACGGTCGGGCTCTCGCTGATCGCGCTGTGGCCGGATCCTGCGGCTCGAGGCCAGCTTCCCGATGGCGAAGTCACGGTCGCGGGCCAAGAACCTCCTGCTCCCACCGGCATTCGTTACGCCGAGGCGGTCTCGTCACTCTTCTTCAGGCTGGTTGCTGCTGGTTTTGTGCTGTCGATGGGCGCGCAGGTGGGGGGTATTGCCCAACTCACGAATCTGGGCAAGGAACGAGTTGATCGAAGCACCGGTGTATTGCTGCTGAGTGCGGTAGCGTTTTCGTCGGTTGTGGCTCGCTTGATTGGTGGCGTGGTGGCCTCTCGGGTCCAGCTGATCGCCATGACATCCTCGCTGTCGTTCGTGCAAGGCCTGTCGTTGCTGTGGATCAGCCAAGGTGAATCGCGGGCGATGCTTGTTCCCGCCGCCATTCTGTTCGGATGCACCATTGGCAACCTGCTGATGCTTCAGCCGTTAGTAATCGCGGACCGATTCGGTGTCGTCGACTACCCAAAGATCTTTGCGGTCTGCCAGTTGATCGTGACCGGGTTAGGTGTTGCTGGCGGCCCGTTTCTGCTCGGTTACCTGCACGATGTGGCCAGCTATACCACGAGCTATGTCGCGGCGGCTGCGCTCAGCGTTGGTGGCTCGTTCTGCTTCTTCCTGGCATGGCGCTTCGCCCCCGCCCCAGTCGGTGAGCGGGCGATCTCGGGCCGCGCTCAGGCGGCGGTAGATTGATGGCGTGAGCGCAGCAGCCGATCGAGCAACAACCGAAGACATTATGGCGGTGCTTCGAGGGGTCATCGATCCAGAACTGGGCGCCAACATTGTCGATCTCGGCATGGTTCCTAAAGCAGTACTCGATAGCGATGGCATCGCCCACGTAACTATTGCGCTCACCACCATGGGCTGTCCGCTGCGAGCGCAGATCAAGAAGGACATCGTCGGGCGCGTCGAACAACTGCCGGGCGTCGACAAGGTCAAGATTGTTTGGACCGAACTCGAACAGGGCGAGAAGGCCGAAGTCATGGCCAAGGCGCGCAAGCGGGTGGCCGAGAACCCGCCGGACAACGAGGTCTCGCCTTCGACCCGCATTGTCATGATCGCAAGTGGTAAAGGCGGCGTGGGTAAAAGCTCAGTCACCGTAAATCTAGCTGCTGCGATTGCCAGCCAAGGCTTCACCGTGGGTGTGCTCGATGCAGATATTTGGGGCTATTCGGTGCCGCGCATGCTCGGCATCGATGGCCGCCTACAGGGGAGCGAGACTGGCGACGGCGCCAAGATTTCACCGAATCAGCGCCGAGTGGGCAAGGGCACTCTCAAGGTCGTTTCCATGGGCTTCTTGGTCGATCAAGAAGAAACCGCACTTATGTGGCGCGGCCTGATCCTGAACCGGGCCGTGCAACACTTCTTGCAAGATGTGCGCTGGGGTGACATGGACTACCTGTTCATCGATATGCCGCCCGGCACCGGTGATGTGCAGATGGGCCTGGCAAAGATGCTGCCCCAAGCCGAGATGATCATCATCACCACTCCCGCGATTGCGGCCCAAAAGGTTGCAGCCCGAGCGGCCAGCATGGGTCGCAAAAACTACTTGCGCATCGCAGGCGTGATCGAGAACATGAGCGCCTTCGTGACCCCCGATGGGGAGCGCTACCCGATCTTCGGAAGTGGCGGCGGCGAGAATCTGGCGACCGAACTCAACGTGCCTCTGCTAGGCCAGATTCCGATCGACACTGCCGTTTCGGCCGGCGGCGACAGCGGCGAGCCGAGTTCGCTAGGCGAAGGTCCGGCCAGCGCCGAGGTCAACCGAATCGCTGCATTACTGGTCACCGAAGTCACGCCACCCATCGATATGGGGACCTGCACCGTGCGCCTGATGGAAGCACCAGTATCCATCACGCTTCCGAACTAAGACGCAGGTCCGCCCCGAAGCCCCATGGGACGGATCAGGTGCCTTCGAACGAGTAGTCGCCTTCGATGATGGCATCTGGTGGTATTCGTGTTCGATCCGGTACGGGCGGAGTCGTTGTTCTGCGTTGCCCCAGCGGTGTCGAGCAAGTTCGTTGGCGGTGTAACTCCATAGTGCGAGAGTCGGTGCCCCTCAAACTGTGGGCTAGCTGACACGAGAATCGTGATCCGTGTCACAAGCGACACTCTGCCGAGGCTCGCTCAAGCGACGACGCCTCAGGCTTCAGGGTTACGGTCGCTGGCACACAAAATGGGCCTGACTTGCACGCTGTCGTGCACTTACCACTGTCTTAGCTAAGGGACTTTGCGGCGCGAATCGTTTGCTCGCACAACTCGTCTAGCCGGACAGTGCCCCCGGATTGCAAGCGAACCGTGTGCTCGATCCCGAAGATCGATCTGTCCGCCTCAAGGAGGTTGGGGTGAGCTTCGGCGAAGGCTGCCAGTTTCGATGCGGATGCACAGCCAGCACCATTGTCGAACGCTAGTCGGGCAACATCGAGGGCAGCGCCGAGAGCATGGGGCCATGAGTCAGAGAGAATGGCAGCCCGCAGTCCTTGAGAGAGCAGGACCAAGCCAGTTGCGAAGTCGCCACTTCGCAGATGAGCCCGCGCCGATCCGAGGCGACACGCAATTTCGAGACCTCGGTCACCGACCTCGGTTCCCAGCATCACGCCGCGCCCGAATTCGGTTGCTGCTTCGTCGAATCGCTCGAGTTGACGCAAGGCCAAACCGCGATCGTAAGGAAAGTATGCGAGCAGGTGCCGCAAATCGAGGGGTCAACACCCACTGGCTCGTGTGCCGACAGCCCAATCGGCTTCAACGACGCGCGTCACCAAGATCGCCGAGACCAGAGTGCGAGCCGATGCGATGTTGGAGCATTTGAGTGGCA
>Ga0209828_1001664_pt1 | contig 19765 bp, 15 predicted proteins | sample MaitaG_FD_187429 | JGI IMG/M metagenome (GOLD analysis project Ga0209828, IMG submission 187429) | Marine algal microbial communities from Maine, USA - Maine_Asex2 metaG (SPAdes) (version 2) | ecosystem: Host-associated > Algae > Red algae > Unclassified | place: Maine, USA | collected 2015-01-05 | reverse complement strand
AGACTGAGGGTTTAGTACCTAACTAACTAAATATATAAAAATAGGCTCAAATTCTGTTTTGCTGAAATGCAATCTAATGCAATTATTTTACTTAGGTTTTGATCCTGATGAGGTTTTAGTCTGTACTAAAGAAGGTAGTTGGATTTCTAGTAAAATGGAGTGAATAAATAGGACTTGCTATAAAGTAATCATGAAGTACTTCTGAAACATAAAAGGCTCAAGATGTCTGCGAAGCTGTATCCTCGGTCGTGTAGTACATAGCGTGTCCAAGCGTTTAAAACTGAAAGAAGCTTTTTTATTGACCTTAGATATGCACATTTTCTTTGACAATATGTTGAATGCCAGAAAGAGAAAGACCAGCTTGTTTGTCTACTTAACGAGTAATGAAATATCACCATGTAAGGTATTGGTGTAAAAGGCTGTTTGTGTTATGGCGGGTTGGACGCAGACTTGATACTAAATAGAATTATGAAGCCAAATAAAATGTATCGTAAGATGGTACGTGTTTTAGGAATCCATCTGTAAATTTATACATGAAAAGGATAAGAAAAGATAGTTTTTTTTAGCTTGTGCTAAAAGATAGAACCTCCAAAAAAACCTTCCATTTCAAGTTAAGATTTTCTCCAAAGCGGATTGATTTCCCAAGCTAAGGAAGACTTTGTATTTTAATATTCTTCAGCTAAAATAAATAAAGCCCTATCAGATTTAACCAATAGGGCTTTAAGTACAGAGATTTTAAAGGGATTAATAAAATCCTCTTTATAAATTTATGTTTAACTAGTTACCAAAGTCTGCACATGGAGCAATGTATGCTTCAAATGGAGATCCAGGTTCAACTGTAAATCCTGGTTGAAGTTCTACAAATTGACCTCCAGTAAATCTAGTGGTTGAATTAGGCATGTTGACTGTGCCTTTTGACATCAAGCCAATATTAGCATCATGTAAAAGGGGTGGAACAGGATTCATATCTATTTGCAACATATCCATACAGCAGAAATAAGCGCCTAGCTCTACTCCTTTAGGATCTACATCTCCACAAATACATGGGTCTGAAGCAAATAGAGCTTCTAAATCTTCAATAGAACCAGTACCGACAAAAGCACATGGATCAAATGTATTTGGATCATACACGATAGGATGAATCGTAAACCAGCCAGGCACATCTGTTGTAAAAGATGGAGTCGGAGTACATTGCACAACTTGTAAATCATAGCCAACTGAAATGATATAAGATAGCTCATACCCAGGAGGCACAACAGCATCTCCTGTAGGCGTTCCAGAGGAAGATACTATACTTCCCATATCATCGATACAACCATCAGTTGTACCAGGATACACCATAGTTCCTGCATCAGCAGTCGCATCACAAGCACATACCATGATGACTTCTGGATCTTCATCATCACCACCGTCAGTTTCGTTAGGATCATCATCGTCAGCTAAGTCATCTGGCTGTGAATTATCTCCTGGTGTACTATCCACGTCATCTCCATTATCAAGTGTTATTTCTGCATTGTTAATTAAATCTTGACTTCCGGTCAAACTAGGATCGATAGTCAAAACAATATCAACTGTGACAGGTGCACCACCTGCAATCGGTCCTGCAATTATATTTGTCACTGTACCAGCAGGGCCACCAGCCCAGCCATTATTATCGGCGGTACTCAATGTCATTCCCGCAGGTATGTAATCGGATACTTGGATAAATCCAGCATCAATATTTCCTTGATTAAATACTGTAATCGTGTATGAGACATCATCACCTGGCTCATATGGTCCAGCAGATGTTTCTTCTTTTATCAATGCAAGATCATAGACATTAGGGACGACAGTCACTTCTGCTGGATCTTGATCATCACCTCCATCTGTTTCTGTTAATGCATTATCCAAAGGTCCTAATTGATCTGGAAAAGCATCATCTCCAGGATTACTGTCAATATCATCTCCACTATCCATTGAGATTTCTGAATCATTCACTAGCGTATTTCCCGTAAAATTAGGATCAATAGTTAGGACAATATCAACTGTCACAGGTACTCCACCAGCAACTGGTGCTATGATTGTATTTGTCACTGTACCAGCAGGGCCACTAGCCCAACCATTATTATCAGCAGTACTTAAAGACATGCCACTTGGAATATAATCTACCAATGTCACAGCACCGCCATCAAGTGTTCCTTGGTTAACTACTGTTAGTGTATAAGTCACATCATCTCCAGGAGCATAAGGACCTGAATTTGTTTCTGTTTTAATCAAAGCAAGATCATAGATTTGCTCAATAACGATCTCTTCTGGATCTTCGTCATCACCTCCGTCAGTTTCATCTAAATCATTATCCTCGCTAAAATCATCCATACTTATATCTTCAAGTACATCAGGATCACTATCTATATCGTCTCCATCATCAGCTGTAATCTGAGCAAAGTTGATTGTACTGGTTTCTTGGAATGTTGGATCAATTGTCAACACAATTTGCGTAGTCACGCAGTCATCAACAGGAAGAGAAGCTATAGTCGCAGTAACAGGACCTGCAGCTCCACCTGACCAGCCGTTTGCATCATTTACACTTAAAGACATTCCAGCAGGAATATCATCAGTAATAACAATACCCGCTGCATCCAAAGTACCTTGATTACACACTTCAATATTATATGTCACATCATCTCCAGGAGAATATGGTCCAGCTGATGATTCTGTTTTTGCTAATGCTAGATCGTAAACTTGTTCAACTGTAATCTCTTCTGGATCTTCATCATCACCGCCATCTGTTTCGTCTAAGTCATTATCATCTGTAAAGTCATCAGTTGATGACATATCTCCTGTTGCGCTATCTATATCGTCTCCATCATCTGCAGTGATCTCAGCATTATTGATAATCGAAGTACCCATAAAATCATCATCTATAGTCAATACTATTTCAATAATTTCACATGCATCGATAGCTAATGTCGCAATAGTATTCGAAACTGGTCCAACAGCAGGTCCGACCCAAGCATTTTGATCAGCAGTACTTAATGTCATACCCGCTGGGATATAATCAGACACTTCAATGTTGTTAGCCGTTACATTTCCTTGATTACATACCTCTATATTATAAGTCACATCATCTCCAGGCACATAAGGTCCTGCTGACGTTTCTTGTTTAATCAATGCTAGATCATAGATTTCACAGCTTGACGCAAATATAAAATGCTGGGATGGATCATCAGGTGCAACACCCAATGCTTCTGACTTCAATGTTAGTTGAGTGATTGGAATATTCACTAAGAACCATGCTGCTCCTGCTTCGTTATCAGGAAGATCTGGCTGATAGGTTGTTTGCTTTATGCCTCCAGCGCCTTCTTGTCCTACAAGAGTTCCAGTAGCTGTATCCCATGATGGAGCAATCGTACCGTCACCATTATTCACAGCATCAAAGGATGCAACAAACCAAGTCGCAATGACAGCTGTAGGGACAGGATTTCCATTTGCATCCAAAGCGCAAACGATGACTTGATCTTGTTCTACATCAGCAATAAGAAATGCTAATTCACCTGCTGGTGTAGCTGATGTAAAATTCAAAGTCGTTTGAACTTGATTTGTTATTGGATCACCGACACCATCGCCATTTCCAGCGCCGTAGCCAGCGACTTCGACCTCAATGTTTTGGACCATATCAGCTTGTCCATAAATGGTTTCAAAATTTGCACCGTTATTGCCGATTGGTTGTAAATCTCCAGGCACATCTGTATCTCCAGCAGCGACATCACCGGTGATTGCATATGTGAAATCTGGCATTGCATCACAGTTAAATGATCCAGTTCCTGTCAGACCACCTGAAAAAGTGGCAAATTGTGCATTTGGCGCAGTTTGCCCATTCAGCATGGAAATCGATAAGAAGCAAAAAGCGAAAATGGAAAAACTATTCTTTTTGTTTAGAGTATATCCTCGTCTTAGACAAGAGATATAGCTATGTATGCATCTATTCATGTTAAAAATTGTTTTATCTACAAAATATATAATAAGTATAGTATATAATAAGTACAGTTGATCATCTTTGATCAATTGCCAAGCGTAATCTTATCGGATCAGATTTTTCTTGATAGATCAAAGCCGATAACTAACCAAATGTTACTAGTGTTTAAGCATTAAAACAAGGTGGGAGAGCGTATCAAATTCAGCTATAAATTAACACGAATGACTCCTATGCCTTTTAAGGGTACCACAAGATTTGAATTAAAATTGATATTATTCAGTTTTGAAGTGTTAAAAATAAAAGATTTAACGTTTGATTCCGTACAGAATAATCAGATATTCACTGGGTTACTTATAACACATTAAGCTAATTAGTTGTTTTGTCAATCAAATTAAGCATTCGAATCTGTCACGCTTCATTCGTTTTAATATACATTTCTGGAGTTTTTTCAAAGCTGGTCTTACAGCCATCACAGCAAAAATAGACTTTTTCATTTTTGTACTCTATGACATGTTTAGCAGTACTTTTTTGGATTGGAATATTACAAACTGGATTCATATAATAATCATCGTTATTGATTTGTAAGCTTTCAGAAGTTTCGTCGATATTTTTTTCTTTTCTTAAGTCTTGGATGATTTCTGCTAAAATGCTGATCGCGACTTCTTCAGGTAACTTTGCTTTTATATCTATGCCTGCAGGTGTCCTTACAGTTTTAAGTTGATCGAATGTGATTCCTTTATCTCTGACTTCCTTAAATATAGAGTTTGCTTTTTTGCGACTTGCGACGAATGAAATATATCTAGGATTATTTGCCAATGCACTATATAATGCTTGCGCATCTCCTTCTCCTTGAGTACAGACAATTGTATAATTATTTTGACTAGGCTCATGATTGACAAAATCAGTATGACTTAAAAAATGCTGAACACCTTCAAAAACTGACTGGTCTGATGATTCTCCTACACAACTTACTGTATAATTCATAGCCAATGAGATTTTAGATAATGCCATCGCGATGTGAGAAACTCCAAATATATAAATATGCGGTCTTGGTAAAATCGGCTCTATATAGATGTCTACTTCACCACCACTTTGACATGTCATGTTATACATTTTTGAATATGAAGAATAATTATTAATTGCATTTGGAGTGATTTGAATATATCGGGGTTTACCTTCTCGAATTGAAAGAAGTGATTCTTTTAATACAATTCCACGAGTGCAGCCACCACCGATCCAACCGTGAATTTTACCATCAGCTGTGATGATTGCCTTATCTCCAGGTTTTCCCGAAGATGGAATTTTCCTCCTGACAATAGTTGCAGTAGCATAAGGTTCCTTTCCAGCATTTAAACTGAGGGCCTTTTTTAGGAATTCATTAAGCATCTACTAATATATTTTCTAATTCTAACAAGCTTTCAAAATTGTGAGCCGAACCAAAATGGTTCAACGAAGGTAATGCAGTTTTCATTCCCATTTGAATGGGCTCATAACCTTGCATTCCTTTCAAAGGATTTAGCCATACCAATTTCTTCGATCTGAGTTTTAATTTACGAATGGCATCATTTAATATTTCTGGGTCTCCGGTATCAAGTCCATCACTCAACACAATCGTTAATGTGTTTCCATTTAAATAGCGCTTTGAATAATGTTCATTAAAGTCTTTTAGACATTCTCCTATTTTTGTTCCGCTTGACCAATGTTTTGCATTTTGAGAAACTTGAGATAGACTTGTGGCCAAGTGTTTATCTTTTAAAAGTTCAGTAATTCTTAGCAAGGAAGTACTAAAGGTAAAAGCTTCTATTTGCTTGAAATGATGTTTCAGCGTCCATAAAAACTTCAGTAAATAAAATGAATATTTATCCATCGAGCCACTAACATCCAATAATATCAAGAGTCGATATTTATCCTTCTTTTGTTTTGTCCTAACCAAATCTATCATCGCTCCACCGCGCTGAAGATTTTTCCGAATGGATTGTCCTAAATCAATTTGTCCATGCAGCATTTTCTTTCGACGACGCTTAACCCTAAGACTCATTTCAGAAATCATTTTTTCTGACAACTGCTCTAATTGTTTTTCTTGTGTCATATTGAGTTTAGAAAAATCTGTACGCTTTAGGGTTTCTTTACTATTTGATCCAGTAGTTGTTTTGGAGTCTACAGTATCTGTGGAAGACTCATCGTGACCGACGCCAACCATAACAACTGAGTTAACTGATTGTTTCTTAATATTGGTCTTGTTTTTATAATCTCTTTTGTCATTGATTCGCGTACCTCGTTGTCTCCAATACCGATTATAAATTTTAATAAAGATGTCTTTTTCTTCTTCGCTATGACAGAATAGGGAAGAGAGAGCATAACTAAATTGATCTTTATTTAGCCACAAACCTTCAAGAGCTGAAGCCACTGCTTCCTTGGTACATTGAATACCAGAACTAAGCCCGTGTCGTCTAGCTTCTTGAGAAAAGCCAACTAACGCCTCCGAAAATGAATTGTAATCTGAATAATGATCCAAGGTTTTAAAGTTCAAGTGCAAGTTCAAGAATCAAGTACAAAACTGTCCGAGAGGGAAGTTCAAGACAGCAGCTATAATTTGCATTTGGACTGAGGTATAATTGCGATTAAGTCAGATCACTCTAATTACAAAAAGTAAGCTTTTATTCTTTTTTGAACTTACTATTCGTGATTTGGTTTTTCTCTTTCCTTTTTCATTTCAGCAATACGCTTACGAACAGCGTCAGCATCAGCGCTAGTAGTGCGAGCACCTGGCAGATCTAATGTTTTATAGTGTGCTCTACTTTTTTCACCTGCTTCTTTTCTGATTTTGTCAAGATCTTCATATTCTTTCAATGACATTTTAATTGTATTTAATATTAACTAAATAATTCTGATGTTACTAAATTTATATCGTGCTCAGATTTGAGTAGGCAAGATAAACTTTTATAAATAGGATTCTCTTCTCCTTGTAAGACAGCGATCCCCTTAGCCCAGTCAATCGTCTCTGCTATACCAGGCGCCTTATCTAATTTTAAGTTTCGCATTTTTTGAACATATGATGCAATTTGCTCTGCCAAATCGGTTTCTATATGAGGGATATGCTTCATAATAATTTTTAGTTCTTTTTCCATTGAAGGATAATGAACCCAGTGATATAAACATCTACGTTTCAGTGCATCACTTAATTCTCTTGTTCGATTTGATGTCAATATGACAATTGGCTTGTGTTTGGCTTTGATCGTTCCTAGCTCTGGAATACTGATCTGAAAATCAGATAACAATTCTAATAAGAATGCTTCAAACTCTTCGTCCGATCGATCGATTTCATCAATCAATAAAACCTTTCTTTTCTCTGAGTCGATCGCCTGAAGTAGGGGACGCTTTAATAAATAATCCTCTCCAAAAATTAAATCCTCTTTCTCTTGCTCACTCTTCTGACCACTCTCATGGATCTTTATCGCTAACAGTTGCTTTTGATAATTCCATTCATAAATTGCATTATTTACATCAAGACCTTCATAGCACTGCAATCGTACTAAGTCGTATCCCATTAAGTCAGATAAAATATAAGCAATCTGAGTTTTGCCAACTCCAGGATTACCTTCTAATAATAAAGGCTTTTCCAATTTTAATAATAGATATAAAACCGTAGCTAACTCTTCCTCTATTACATAACCAAGCTTGTCAATTACAGGTATTAAATCTTTAGGATTATCAAACATGAAGCTTAAGATTTTCCTCCGCCAAATAGTGATCTAAAAAAATCGCCAATACTTCCAAAAATACTTTTGATAACCGTCCCGATTAAACTCGTTCCATCAAATGCATTATCGACTTCCTCTTCTTCGATAGCTGTGCTTTTAGTTTCTACGGTCTCCTTTATTTTTTCTACAGTTGAATCAACTTGATCAGTCACTGCAGTCGATGCTTTAGACACTAAGCTTTCTTGTTTAGCATCAGGTACATTATCTGACTCATCTCCTGCAATCGAGGAATCCGATACAGCTGGTGCTGCAGCTGTCAATTTCTTTCTAAAGTTTGCAACAAACTGATTAAGTAATTGGTCAGAGACGTCGTTAATTAATCGGGAACCAAACTGGGCCAACATGCCGACAATTGTGATGTCCATGCTGAACTTCACATTCGTTTTACCGTCTGCTTCAATTAGAGTTCCATTCATAATCATATCAGCGCTTCCTTTACCTTTACTATCTAAGCCTCTTCCTTTTAAAACCATCTTATAATTAGCTTCATCTAATTCTTGGATCTCGATATCTCCAGCATACTTCGCTTTGATGGGTCCAAACTTGGTAACAACCTCTCCTTTATAATTTCGATCATCTACTTTCTCTGTTATGGCAGCACCTGGTACACAGGTGACAATATCTTCAGGATCTGCAAGACTTTTCCACACTATATCTATTGGTTGTTCGATATCAAATTCCTTTTCAATTAACGTATTCATTTATAAATTTTATTCTACAAATAAGCTCAACACCAGTTTAATTGATGCTGAGCATTTTCATTCATTTAACAATTATGCTTCTTGTTTATCAAAGTAACCTACAGCTTTCAATTCTTTGTAAAGCTTAAATGGTGTCACTGGAATTTCTAAATGTTTGATTCCTAAGTGTGCTACTGCATCAACGATTGCATTTACAATTGCTGGTGGAGCGCCAACTGTAGGAGACTCTCCGACACCTTTTGCACCAATCGGGTGGTGTGGGGCAGGAGTCACAGTATGACCGGTTTCCCAACTAGGAGATTCTACAGCAGTCGGTACTAGATAATCCATAAATGTTCCATTCAGAATATTACCAGCTTCATCATATATCAATTCTTCATACATCGCAGGTGCGATACCTTGTGTTAATCCGCCGTGTACTTGGCCTTGGACAATCATTGGATTAATAATATTACCACAATCATCGATAGCTACGAATCGTCTTACTTTAATATCACATGTTTCTGGGTCTATATCTACAACACAAATATATGCACCCGACGGGAATGTCAAATTCGGCGGATCATAATAATGAGTTGCTTCAAAACCACCTTCCATTCCTTCAGGATGATTCGTATATGCTGCAAACACAATTTCTTGGATAGTTTTCGCTTTTTCTGGTGCTCCTTTCACGAAGAATTTACCAGGTTCCCATTCTAGATCTTGCTCACTTACTTCTAATAAATGTGCTGCAATTTTCTTTGCTTTATCTCTAAGCTTTCTTGCAGCCATGGCTGCGGCTGCACCAGCAGTTGGTGTACTTCGACTAGCATAAGTACCTAAACCATAAGGCGCTGTATCAGTATCACCTTCTTCTATTTGGATATTTTCCATTGGTATACCCAATTCTTCTGCTATAATTTGTGCGTAAGTCGTCTCATGTCCTTGACCTTGAGATTTTGTACCAAATCTAGCAATCGCTTTTCCTGTTGGGTGTACACGTATCTCTGCACTATCAAACATTTTAATACCTAAAATATCAAAGTCTTTCGACGGCCCTGCACCGACAACTTCTGTAAATGTAGAAATACCGATTCCCATAAATTTACCCTCAGCTCGTAGTTTTATTTGCTCTTCTCTTAGAGCATCATAGCCAACAGTATCCATTGCCAATTTCAAACCAGCATGATAATCACCACTATCGTATGACCAGCCTGTAGGCGATGCCCAAGGAAAATCTTCTTTTTTAATGAAGTTTTCCATCCTCAGTTGTGCTGGATCTTTACCAACTTTTTTAGCAAACATATCTGTCATTCGCTCGATCGCATGAACAGCTTCTGTAACTCTAAACGAACATCTATATGCAACACCTCCAGGAGGTTTATTGGTATACACAGCATCAGCTTCCATATACGCCGCACCATAATCATAAGAACCAGTCCCAATTGAAAATAAGCCAGTTGGGAATTTAGATGGATTGGCAGAAGCATCGGTATAACCATGATCAGCTAACACTTTGAAACGAGTGGCTTGTATTTTACCATCGCTTGTGCCAGCCATTTCTGCAGTGATGTGATAATCTCTTGCAAAAGAATCTGCTTGCAAATTTTCGCTTCTATCTTCTATCCATTTGATTGGAGCACCTGTTAAGAATGAAACTGCAATCGCGATTACGTATCCTGGATATACAGGAACTTTACCTCCAAATCCACCACCAATATCTGGAGAGATAACTCTTATTTTTTCTTCAGTCAATCCAACATGTCCAGCGACTAATGCTATTACTGTTCGAATAGCATGTGGTGCCTGTGTTGTCATATACATGGTGAGATGATTCTCAACTTTATCATAAGAAGCAACACAGCCACATGTTTCTATAGAAGCGACATGAATTCTAGGAATATGCATTTGCTGCTTGACAGTTATGTCTGCATTATTAAATACATCATCTGTTTTCTCTTTATCACCGACTTCCCAATGCCATATATGATTGTCAGATTTCCCTTCTTTATCAGATCTAAGGATAGGAGCATCTGGATCCATTGCGTCGAAAGGATCCATAAGTGGTTTCATGGTTTCATATTCGACGATAACCGCTTCTTTTCCATCTCTGGCAATGTATCTATCTGTAGCAATGACCGCTGCTACTTCCTGAGCTTGGTACATCACAGTATCTGTCGGCAATACCATCTGAGTATCGGACATCAATGTTGGCATCCAATGCAGGTTATATTTTTCTAAATCTTTTCCTGTGACGACAGCTACGACACCTTCTATTTCTAATGCTTTAGAAGCATCTATATTCTTAATTTTGGCGTAAGCATATGGACTTCTGACAATATCCATATAAAGCATGCCAGGTAATTTTACATCATCTACATAATTACCTTTTCCTTGTATAAATCGCGCATCTTCTTTTCTTTTCATCGAGTGGCCCATGCCACCTATTTCTTTTGAAGTTTTACATTTTATCATTTGAGAATTAATTTCTTTATTATTTAATGTTATACAAATTCAGGTTCTGTAGATGGCAATTCTCTGCCTTGCAGTTTAGCTGATGTCCATTGTATGGCTTTGACTATATTATTATAGCCTGTACATCTGCATAAATTTCCTGAAATGCCCCAGCGAATTTCTTCTTCAGTCGGGTTAGGATTTTTTTCAAGTAACTCAACAGCTCTAAGCATAACGCCTGCTGTGCAGAAACCACAATGAAGCGCATGATTTAAATGAAAGCCTTCTTGAATAGGATGCAAGCCTTCTGCAGTAGCTAATCCTTCGACTGTAGAGATCTCTTTACCATCTGCTTGGACAGCAAGTATAGTACACGACTTGGCAGATCTTCCATTAATGAGTACTGTACAGGCTCCACAGCTGCTCGTATCACAACCTATATGTGTACCTGTCAGTGAAAAATTTTCTCTGATTAAATGAACGAGCAAAGTTCTAGGCGATACTTCAGCTGTATGTTCCGTTCCGTTTATGTTTACTGTTACTGTTTTCATGATTATTTAGCTCTTTGTATTGCTCTGTTTAGCATTCGTTTAGTAATAACGCTCACTAGGTGGCGCTTGTAATCTACATCTCCTCTTAAGTCTGTGGAAGGATTGCAATCCTCAGAGGCGTATTGTGCAGCTTTTGCTATGTCACTATCAGACAACATTGAGCCTACTAGTGCATCTTGAGATCTCTGAGCGCGCATTGGTGTCGCATTCACATTGGTCAATCCAATACCAGCATCTGTACATACACCGTTACCATCAATACGGACGACAGCAGCTACACCTGCAGTAGCATAATCACCGACTTTTCGTTCAGCTTTGTGATAAGCAGATCCAAAATGTCCACTCGCTGCCGGGATTCTTATTTCCGTCAATATTTCCCCATGTTGAATCGCTGTCGTATAGAATCCATGAAAAAAATCATTAATTGATACAGTCCGCGATCCATCTTGACCAGCGATTTCGACCTCTGCACCTAAGGCGATCATCACAGCAGGATGATCATTAGCAGCATCTCCATGAGCGATGTTACCTCCGATTGTACCAAAGTTTCTAACTTGAGGGTCAGCAATCAGTTTGGAAGCATCAGTAAAAATTTGATATTTATTTTTAATGATATCTGATTCTTCCAAATCGACTTCTCTAGTCATGGCTCCAATTTTCAAAAATCCATCTTCCTCTTTTATATAGGATAATCCAGGAATGTTATTAATGTCGATGAGATGAGTAGGTGCTGCAAAGCGCAGCTTCATCATGGGTATGAGGCTATGTCCACCAGCTAATATTTTTGCATCATCTCCGTATTCATGGAGGAGAGCAAAGGCTCCAGCTAGACTAACAGGAGCGTCATATTTAAAATCTTCAGCTATCATGTGTAATCTTATTAGTATTAATAAATCTGTCTCTTATTGAGTATATAAACTTTTTATAGAAATAGAAAAAGCTACCATTGTACCATATGCCGAATAATAAAATGATGACGGCAATGTAGTATAGGCTTCTATTTATATATAAGAATTGGCTTATTAGTAATACCAAGACTCCAAAACCAGCAATGAGCAAGCTATAAAAAGTGCGTTTGCCTTTATGGTTTATATAAAGGATTCCTAAAATAAATAAGCTAAGTCCAATTGTGATATATGAAGGGAAGCCTCCAGCGTTTGGATATAAAGTATTTCCGCTACATAAAGTAACGGCACCAGAATAGGCCATGATACAAAACGGGCACTTCGGCAATATGGCGATGAGTATTCCTGGAAGCCATGAGGCCCAATTGTCCCGCTTTGTTGCAGAACAACTTCTTTTATGTGTAGAGCATTTTTTCATGAAAGCACATACTTATCAACATATAAATATGATAATCTTGAAGGTACAATTTTATAATCCAAAATCTTAAAATTCACACTAATTATAATTGGAATTTTAAGTTATTAACAATAGATATGTTTAATCTTATGACAAGATGTAGTATTGTATTAAAACAATGTGAAGACTTTCTATATCTATAGCCATTTTTGGGTATGTCTGTACAGTTTGTTTTTACTTGCATTTTGTTGATATACGACTCTTTTAACTGCACATCATTTTTATCTAAAGAATGTAAAAGAGATGAGAAACCAATTTCTCTATGTATTTATATCAATATGCTATTTATCAAACTGGCGGATGAACCAACAAAATACTATAAACAGATAACTGAGTTTAAAATACATAGCGGCAGTAGTGAGGTTTTTAAATCTCATTTTATCATGGATCAGCAACTTACAATCAAAATATAAAAAACTACACTGAAGCAATTCGTCATTTTAAAATTGGAATTCCTATTGTTGAGGAAACAAATGTCTTATGTGGACTCGCAGCCTTGAAGACGTCTTACAGTTCGTATCTATAAAAAATAAAAATATAGATCAAAAAGTAAACCTAAATGTCATAGTGGATATTATTAGAATCCGAAACAAACCTTATTCAAAAATACATATTGGTAAGGTTTCTTATGATGATTTACCTACTATAAAAGCGAACAACCAACATATTAATTTACTATTTACTGAACTAATTGAAAATGGATTTAAGTTTAAGAATATCACAAATCCAGAAGTGAAAATCAAATATGCTGAATCGAAATCGGAGCATATGATTGACATAGTTGATAATGGAATTGGGCTTGATGAAATCTACAGTAATAAAGCTTTTACAATGATTACTAGATTTCACAATAGATCAGAATATCAAGGCTCAGGACTAGGGCTAGCCATCGTCAATAAAGTCGTAAATTAATAGACGGTCAAGTCGTCAATCATAATTCCGAAGAGGGATGTGCGCGTGTAAAACTAAAGTTTCCAAAGCATCTTAGTTGAGTCTTTCACACTCTAAAATTTATTCTTGTCGCTACAAATTAGATATTTGTAGGAAATTATTTTTACATTTTCAAAAATAATTGTCACGAATCGCAAGTATTCTCCTTAGTTCCGTAAGGACTAACATTTAGCTTCTTTATCCATATTAATATCGAAGAATAATTGATCCAACTCATGTCAAGAAACATGTTTCTACATTCTATAATCCACAGATTTAAGACACCAGTTTAACTTAGTAGGGCTTTAGATATGATTAATATTTTTTACCACAAAATGACCTCGAAAAGACAAGAGTTTTAATAGCCAATGGATGTAATTAATTCATTAAGTAAAGTTGTATTTATGGCTTGAGTTCAGGAAATTTTAAAAATAATATTAAAGAAGCCATCACTTTTCATTATCACTTCATCTATACAGTAAAATAGCTTGAAAGTTAGCTAATGTACTTACTGGCATTAATGATATTGATCATAGGCTTAAATAAAATTAAAATCTGAAATAAGTCTTTTATGCTGTGATTTAGATCGCTACTAGATATTCTTAATTTAATAACCAAAGTAATCTTTGTGGCTTTAATACACGATCAAGACTATGCGTCAGACAAAATAATATTTAGTTTTTTTCAGATTAAATATTTAGCATTATTCATTATATTATTTTGGATTGCAGCATTTTTATAAACCTACTTAAAATTTATTACTTGGCATCTTTAGATAATACAAAATACATTTTCTATTATTTCTTTTAGTTTGATCTATTCTTATAACAACACGAGGAATCAGCTAATTTAATCTTTTCGTTAACTTATTGACTAATAGTGACAATAGGTCACTACTCACATTTAAAGTCTCCTTTATGAAATATATTATCTTACTTTTAGTTTTATGTTTTTTTCCCATTTTTATATTCAGTCAAATATTAGAATCAGAAATAAATCATGACAGAATCATATTCCCCAGAATGGATACACAAAACAGAGATTTACTTATAAATCCACAACAGGGACAATGTATTTTTAATACTGATAGTGAAAAAATAGAATGTTATTCGTTAAGTTATCAATGGATTTCAGTAAACTCTACACTTAGCGATATAGACAACGATACAAGAATTTTTGTAGAGAAAAATATAGATTCAGATATTATTCAGTTCGATGCTGCTGGGACCGAAATTTACAGATTTGGTCGTACGGTAACTGGAGACTCATATATTCAACCAAGACTGGAGAACGACTTTGGGGCTAAACATAATTTGATTCTAGGCATAAATGCAGGGCAAGTTACAAATACTGGTGATCAAAACATCTTCATAGGAAATGAGAGCGGAATGTCAAATACTATTGGTGAAGAGAATACATTTTTAGGAACATTTGCGGGAAAGAATAATATTGATGGCAGCGAAAATGTATTTGTAGGCAATTCAGCTGGATTTATGAATAGTTCAGGAGAAGAAAATACTTTTCTTGGCTATCATTCTGGATTCAAAAATACAACTGGATACGCAAATGTTTTCTTAGGAGATTTAGCTGGATATGATAATACAACTGGACGACAAAATGTTTATATTGGCTCTGCGAGTGGCGGAGAATCCAACGCTGGCAATAACAATACCTTTTTGGGCTTTAATTCAGGAGAAGTCAATATGACTTCATTTAATACATTTATCGGTGCACTGTCTGGCTTGTCTAATAACAATGGAGGGAAAAATACCTTTGTTGGTGCATCATCAGGAATAAGTAATACAACTGGCGACTCAAATACCTTTGTTGGTTTTGAATCAGGTAAAGATGGATCATCAGGAGAAGAAAATACTTTTGTAGGATACCAATCGGGATTAAGTAACCAGACAAATCAAAATACATTTATTGGAGCTTTAGCAGGCAAATTAAATACGAATGGTAGTTCCAATACATTTATCGGCTATGAGTCTGGAGCTGATAACGATTCTGGATCACAAAATACATTTGTTGGCTCAGGTAGTGGTGAAAATATTGGAACTGGAAATCACAATACTTTTCTAGGCAACCTTTCAGGTCATGACAGTGATGCGTCTCATAATACTTTTATTGGTTCTGAAGCTGGTAAAAGAAATACAACCGGGACTCATAACACGACTTTAGGATACAATGCCGGCAATATGAATGATAGTGGCACAGACAATGTTTTTCTAGGTTCTGGAGCTGGTAATAATAGTACTAGCAGTCAAAGTATTTTTATTGGAAAGAACACAGGTATTGATGAATTTACGTTTGGTGCTCTAATAATCGAAGGAGTAGATCCAACAGACCCACTCATTGAAGGAAATTTTTATGGTAAAACTCTTGATGTAAATGGTATTCTTAAAGTTGAAGATTTACTACAGATTATACCGAGGTCTACAGTTCCAACATGTACACCAACAGAAAACCTTGGTGGTATATATTTTAATGATCCAAACCAGAAATTGATGCTCTGCATTCTCAACTCACTTGGTCAAGGACAATGGGTACCGCTGAATTGAAATAAATGAACCTTAAGATCTAAGCGTTATCCAATCTATATAATTGAATACAGCGCTATTCAATCGATGTAAGATGAAAGTCAAATTCGACAACTGTAATCACTTGCCAATCCGGATAATTTTGATTTTAAGTTAGGGTACATTTTGATTTTGAAGATGATTTTATTGCCTACATTTAGGCATGTCGAATGGGGAAAGTCACGAAAATGATACCGTATCAGAAGGATATAAAAAATATGTTCTTTTATTACTGACTGGAGTTTACGTCTTTAATTTTATTGACAGGCAAATTCTAGTCATTCTTCAAGAAAGTATAAAGTCAGATCTCAATTTAAGTGACACACAGCTTGGTCTACTAACGGGATTGGCATTTGCTATTTTTTATGTAACTGTCGGCTTGCCAATCGCGAGACTCGCTGATCAATACAATCGAAAGAAAATAATTACAGTCTCCTTAGGGATCTGGAGCGCGATGACTGCACTAAGCGGAATGGCTGGTAATTTTGTCCAATTGTTACTCGCAAGAATTGGTGTAGGAATAGGAGAGGCAGGAGGCAGTCCACCAGCACATTCTATGATATCAGATTACTTCCCAAAAGAAAAACGGGCGACAGCGCTGTCCATTTATTCCATGGGCATTTATATTGGAATATTATTTGGATACCTTTTTGGAGGATGGCTAGACGAATTTTTTGGTTGGCGTACTGCCTTGATGGTTGTTGGTATACCTGGGATCCTATATGCGATTATCTTTTATTTTTCAGTCAAAGAGCCTCCACGAGGATTATCTGAAAACCGTCAAAATGAAGCTGCCAAAATCCCAACTTTATCAGAAGTATTTTCCGTACTGTGGAATAAAAAGTCATTTAGATACATCGCACTTGGAGCTGGGTTTACGGCATTTGTCCAATATGGTGTAGGAAATTGGTCACCATCTTTATTAGCGCGCGTCCATGAGATGAGTAGAGGAGAGATAGGTACATGCTTATCCCTAGCTGCTGGACTTGGAGGAGCTTTAGGCGTTTGGTTGGGCGGATATATGGGAGACAAACTAGGCCAGCAAGATTCGAAATGGTATTTGATTTTTCCGATGATCATGTTGCTCATTTCACTTCCATTTACCGTACTCATGCTATGGACTGATGACAAGATGATATGTCTTGGTGCGATGGCCATTTGTAAAATATGTTGGACAACATACTTAGCTCCCTGTATTGCGATGTCTCATGGATTGGTTGGTATAAGAATGCGGGCACTTGCATCTGCTATTTTATTTTTGGTTTTAAATCTTGTTGGTCTTGGTTTAGGACCTTTGGTGATTGGCGCAATTAGCGATACACTAGCAGAGACGTATGGAAATACTGGTTTAGTGTATGCATTGCATACTAGCATCGCTATGATACTATTGGCGATTATATGTTTTTGGATTGGATCAAAACGAATCCACGAGGACCTACAGTAAATACTGTGAAAAATAAATTGTCACGATCCGTATTTATTCTCTGTGCGTATCGCAGTAGATTCAAGTGGAATGCTTAATTTTACCACTCATTTAAACATAAAATTAAACTATGTCAGCTTTAGATAAAATAGATATCGCAGAAGTACAAATGCTCATGGAGTCTACGACCTATGACGAGGATGTTGATTTGTGTATTAAAACAAGTAAAGGAAATATTAATCTTACCATTTTTGCCACAAAAACGCCGAAAACATCAACTAATTTTTTACAGCTCGCAAAAGCCGGATACTATGATGGCTTAACTTTTCATCGCGTGATTCCAGATTTCATGGTTCAAGGTGGCTGTCCCTTAGGCACTGGCACTGGAGGTCCTGGATATAAATTTGGCGATGAGTTTCATCCAGAATTAACCCACAGTGGACCTGGTATTTTATCAATGGCCAACGCTGGACCAGGTACAAATGGAAGTCAATTTTTCATTACACATATTGAGACAGCTTGGCTCGATGGCAAACATACCGTGTTCGGCGCTGTTAAATCTGAGGCAGATCAGGCAGTAGTAAATGCAATCGAAGGCGGTGATGAAATCGTGCAAATATCAGTCCTATAATTGAATTTAAATGATATGAATTCGGACTAAATTATTATTTAGTTTCTAAATTCATTACGGCCATATATAGCATTTTTTGAGATGTTGGATATGGCCCTTTTTATTTTGACAAAACGATGACGCGATAAGCGAACTGAAGAATCAAGCAGCGTCATGCTTTGTACGTAGAGGTCTTTATTGGCGTCTTGGTTGTGTGGTGGTATACGATGATACATCGCATCTGACAACATTTTATAACTTGTCCATGATTCAGTCCCAAATCCACCAATTGACCAGTTCTCTTCGTGGAGAAAATCAATAAATTCAGCTGCTTCTATATTTTTAAAATCTGGAATCGGTGTATAGACCAAATCTTTTCTTTGAAAACCGTACTGACGATTTAGTTTTTTGAAATCAATAATCGTCAGATCTGAAGTTTGGCTAGTCTTTATCACTTGATTTGCAGATTCTGGCCCTGTTTCCATTAGCAAGTGTTTATACCCATTGTTATTTAAAAGCTGCGCTAACGTGAGTGATAAATCAGATTCCATTTTATCTCTAGTATTATTACCAAGCAAAAGCATATCGGTATCATTGATTGCTGCTTCAAGGATTTCCCCGCCTGTGCCTTCTAATTGCCCATTGATCAAATCGAATGTATAGCTGAATGAAATAAGGTCTTTTGTATAAATAGAATCAGAATCCTGTGACAATAGTCTGATCGGTGATGCGATCATTACTGATATCGAAAGAAATATTATCCAATCATTCATGATACTCATATTGAAGTATTTTTTATTAGAAAATTATGTTTAGCAGTATCTCTGTAATCAAAACTGCAAGAAAACAATTGTATGAGTGACTTTTCTTCATCGCAATAGGTGTTGGATTATAAAATAGAACCACAATCGGTGTATAAGTTGACGATGATGCACTAAAAAGCTGGTCTGTTAGCATTTTTGATGCTGACTGATGTTTACCAAAGTTGTCAGGTTTAGTAAACCGTATTCAATGATTCATGATAGAACTCAGTAGCTTTGGAAAGAATTTCTACCAAACATTGACAAATAAGTTTGATATTAATAGATAGGTAGATATATTTGCACTCGCTTATCAGGTCCCGTAGCTCAACTGGATAGAGCAGCTCACTTCTAATGAGCAGGTTTCAGGTTCGAGTCCTGACGGGATCACAAAGTAAAAGCCTCATAGTCAAATGATTATGAGGCTTTTTTTATTCTGTCATAGTGCTTGGGTTCATCCAAGCACTCTAAGTGTTGAAGTAGGTCATTATCTTTGGGCGATTGCCTTACTCTACCCGAAACACTTTCCTTGCAACAAATGGCACGCCTTCGCCTGAAATTCCTTCGACTCTGATTAAAAAACGACCTGATTTATCACCCGAATAAAACTTGATGGTTTTAGATTTTGACTTTATATTGACTGCAGGATTCCAGTAAATT
>Ga0209828_1001659_pt1 | contig 19807 bp, 19 predicted proteins | sample MaitaG_FD_187429 | JGI IMG/M metagenome (GOLD analysis project Ga0209828, IMG submission 187429) | Marine algal microbial communities from Maine, USA - Maine_Asex2 metaG (SPAdes) (version 2) | ecosystem: Host-associated > Algae > Red algae > Unclassified | place: Maine, USA | collected 2015-01-05 | reverse complement strand
CGCAGATAGATTCGTTATTTGGTTGTAAAGATTTAGTTTTAAGCAATTTTGCTAATAGTTATTTTAAATTTTATTTTTTGGAGTTAGTAATGGAATTAGTAGTTGGTTTGACCGCAATTTCAGTAGGCCTTTTGATTGGTCTTGGTGCACTTGGTACAGCTATCGGCTTCGGTCTTTTAGGTGGTCGTTTTCTAGAAGGTGCTGCTCGTCAGCCAGAAATGACTCCAATGCTTCAGGTTAAAATGTTCATCGTTGCCGGTCTTCTCGATGCGGTTCCAATGATCGGTGTTGGTATTGCGTTGTTCTTCACTTTTGCGAACCCATTCCTAGCTCAGGTTGGCGGATAAGCTAACTCACTGACGGAAAGGAGAGCACAATGAATATCAACCTGACATTACTAGGCCAGGCAATTTCATTCGCTATCTTCGTTTTCCTGTGCATGAAACACGTATGGCCACCAGTAATGGCAGCCCTTCGAGAACGCCAGGAAAAAATTGCGCAAAGCTTAGCTGCTGCTGAAGAAGGCGCTCAGCGTCGTGAAGAGGCGGAGGCTGAAGTGGATACGATGGTGCAGGATGCGAAAGCACAGGCTGCCGAAATCGTCGCCCAAGCTCAAAAGCGTGGTAACGAGATCATCGAAGAGTCGAAAGACACGGCTCGCACTGAAGGTGAGCGTTTGAAGGCTGCAGCTCAGTCGGAAATTGAACAGGAAGTCGTCACAGCAAGAGAAGATCTGCGCAAGCAGGTTGGCTCCATTGCGGTGGCTGGCGCAGGTAAGATTCTTGGCACTGAAGTTAATGCTGAGTCTCATGCCAAAGTGCTAGACGACCTGGTCGGACAACTCTAAGAGGCGTTAGACCATGGCCGACTTTACTACTGCTGCACGACCTTACGCGAAAGCGGTTTTCGAGATTGCTCGCGAGAGCGGCAAGTTCGACGACTGGTCTAATCGACTCGCTGTGCTGGGTGCCATTGTTGGCCACCCAGAAATGCAAACACGTCTCGATGCACCGAACCTTACGCAGGAAGATGCTGCGAGAATGGTTGAAACCGTTGCATCGGATGTCGTTAATGATAACGACAGTCGCAATTTCGTCAAATTGCTTGCTGAAAACAACCGCATGAAAATGCTGGGCGATATCAGTGGGCTTTATGAAGAGCTTCGGTCAGAAGCTGAAGGTGAATTAGAAGCGAGCGTTACCAGCGCATTCGAATTGACTGACGCTCAGCGCGACAAGATGGCGGAAGCATTAAGCAAACGGTTGGACCGCAAGGTTCGGATTGTCAGCACCGTTGATAAAGATCTCATCGGTGGCGCGATTATTCGGGCTGGCGATTTGGTTATCGATGGTTCCGTCAAGGGCCGTTTGGAAAAAATGACACACGCTGTCGGAACATAAGAATATTGATGCCTACGCTTGCGATACGTTCGCAGGTGTCAGGTTTGGGCTGTTAATAAACGGCCTCGGTAAGACTTCTTGCAGAGGTAAGAAGCTAGCCGCAACCGGATTTCGCGCAGCGAGACCGGTACCCGAATTCAAGAGGATTTTGCTATGCAACTGAACCCATCAGAAATCAGTGAACTGATCAAACAAAGGATCGGTGATTTCGAAGCGTCTGCTGACGCACGTACGGAAGGAACCATCGTTAGTCTTAGCGACGGTATCGTTCGTATTCATGGTCTGACCGACGTCATGTCTGGTGAGATGATCGAATTCCCAAACAACCTGTTCGGTCTTGCACTGAACCTTGAGCGCGATTCAGTTGGTGCGGTTGTGTTGGGTGACTACCAATCACTATCAGAAGGCGACAAAGTTAAATGTACTGGTCGAATTCTTGAAGTGCCAATCGGCCCTGAGCTACTTGGTCGTGTGGTAAACCCATTGGGTGAGCCTATCGATGGCAAAGGTCCTATCGGCGCCAAGTTAACATCACCGGTAGAAAAAGTTGCTCCAGGCGTTATCGAACGCCAATCAGTCGATGAGCCAGTACAAACTGGTTTGAAATCTATCGATGCGATGGTACCGGTTGGTCGTGGTCAACGCGAACTGATCATCGGTGACCGTCAGACAGGAAAGACAGCAGTAGCAGTGGATGCCATCATCAATCAAAAAGGCACGGGCATTAAGTGCGTTTATGTTGCGATTGGTCAGAAGCAATCAACTATTGCAAACGTGGTATCCAAGCTAGAAGAGCACGGTGCAATGGACCACACAATTATTGTGGCAGCTGGCGCGGCTGATTCTGCTGCGATGCAATACATTGCTCCATACGCTGGTTGCACGATGGGCGAATACTTTCGTGACCGTGGTGAAGATGGTCTAATCGTATATGACGATCTTACTAAGCAAGCATGGGCTTACCGTCAGGTATCACTACTACTTCGTCGTCCTCCTGGTCGTGAAGCTTATCCTGGTGATGTTTTCTACCTTCACTCTCGTCTTCTTGAGCGTGCGTCTCGTGTAAACGCTGATTACGTAGAAAAGTTCACTAACGGTGAAGTCAAAGGCAAGACTGGGTCTTTGACGGCTCTACCTATCATTGAAACCCAAGCGGGTGATGTATCTGCGTTTGTACCAACAAACGTTATTTCGATCACCGATGGCCAGATCTTCCTTGAGACCGATCTGTTCAACGCTGGTATCCGTCCTGCGATCAACGCTGGTCTGTCGGTATCGCGAGTAGGTGGTGCGGCACAAACGAAAATCATCAAGAAGTTAGGTGGTGGTGTTCGTTTGGCACTAGCGCAATATCGTGAATTGGCGGCATTCTCGCAGTTCGCATCAGATCTTGATGAAACAACACGTAAGCAGCTTGAGCGTGGTCAGCGAGTGACTGAACTCATGAAGCAGAAGCAATACTCTCCACTTTCTATTGGTGAGATGGGTGTTTCTCTTTATGCTGCAAACGAAGGCTTCCTTGATGATGTTGATTTCGACAAAGTCGTCAGCTTCGAAGAAAACCTACATGGTTTTATGCGCAGCAACCATCAAGATCTTCTTGATCAAGTCAGTCAGTCTGGCGACTGGAACGAAAACATCGAAGCGGCTTTTAAGAAAGCCATCGAAGCGTTCAAGTCAAGCGGCACTTGGTAGTCGGTAACCACTTATCGTCTACTAGGGGAATCCAGACATGGCAAGTGAAAAAGAGATAAGAACACAGATCGCGAGTATCAAAAATACTCAGAAGATCACCAAGGCTATGGAAATGGTAGCCGCGAGTAAAATGCGTAAAGCTCAAGACCGTATGGCGGCTAACCGACCGTATTCTGCAAAGATGCGCTCGGTTGTCGGTCATGTTGCGTCAGCTAACATCGAATACCATCATCCGTACCTGATGGATCGGCCCGATGTGAGCCGCGTAGGCTACATTGTTGTTTCAACTGACCGCGGTTTATGCGGTGGTTTAAACACTAATGCATTCAAAGCTGGTATCAGGTCCATGAAAGAATGGTCTGATAAAGGCGCTGACATCGACGTGGTGACCATTGGTAAGAAAGCGCAAGCCTTCTTTAACCGTTTGGGCAGCAACATTGTTGGTCAGGCTATCGATCTTGGTGATGCACCAGAACTTGCCACACTCATTGGTAGTGTGAAAGTCATGCTGGATGCGTATGACGAGGGAAAAATACAACGTTTGTATATTGTTGAAAACCAATTCGTTAACACCATGACGCAATCGCCTACGGTTACACAGCTACTTCCAGCTGAGCCTGATGTTGACGAAAACTTGACTCACCATTGGGATTACATCTACGAGCCAGAATCTAAAATTGTCGTTGATCACCTGATGACTCGTTATATAGAGTCGCTAGTTTATCAATCGGTTGTAGAGAACGTGGCATGTGAGATGGCAGCGCGAATGTTTGCGATGAAGAGTGCATCAGATAACGCGGGTGATTTGATTGACGACTTACAGTTGAAATACAACAAAGCTCGTCAGGCATCAATCACACAAGAGATATCAGAGATTGTGGCTGGTGCGGCTGCTGTTTAACAGCTTTCGTACGAACCCATGACTGAAATTAGTTTCGTTAATAGCGAGAGTAGATCAGTCTTAGACCTGGCGATAACGCCAGTCTTATAACAAAACGTTTTTATATTTAGGAACACAACTATGAGTTCTGGAACAGTTGTAGAAATCATTGGCGCGGTAGTCGACGTGGAATTCCCACGCGATTCAGTGCCTAAAACATATGATGCACTGAAGATCGATAACACTGAAATCACACTGGAAGTTCAAGGCCAGTTGGGTGACGGTATTGTTCGAACCATCGCTATGGGATCCTCTGAAGGATTAAAGCGTGGTTTGATTGCATCAAACACTGGTGCGCCAATTTCGGTACCGGTTGGTCAAGCGACACTTGGCCGAATCATGGACGTACTGGGTAATCCAATCGATGAAGCTGGCCCGATCGCAACAGAAGATCGTATGCCAATTCACCGTTCACCGCCTACCTATGCAGAGCAATCAGGTTCTACGGAACTGCTTGAAACAGGCATCAAAGTAATCGATCTACTTTGCCCGTTCGCTAAAGGCGGTAAGGTTGGATTGTTTGGTGGTGCGGGAGTTGGTAAAACCGTAAACATGATGGAGCTTATTCGTAACATCGCTGCTGAGCACTCAGGTTTCTCGGTATTTGCAGGTGTTGGTGAGCGTACTCGTGAAGGAAACGATTTCTACCACGAAATGAAAGAGTCAGATGTACTCGACAAAGTAGCGCTGGTATACGGTCAGATGAATGAGCCTCCTGGTAACCGTCTGCGTGTAGCACTAACCGGTTTGACTATGGCGGAATACTTTCGTGACGAAGGTCGTGATGTATTGATGTTTATCGATAACATTTATCGTTACACATTGGCGGGAACCGAAGTATCAGCACTATTGGGTCGTATGCCATCAGCGGTAGGTTATCAGCCAACATTGGCTCAAGAGATGGGCGATCTGCAAGAGCGAATCACTTCAACAAAGACTGGTTCCATCACTTCAATCCAAGCGGTATACGTACCTGCGGATGATTTGACTGACCCGTCTCCTGCAACCACCTTTGCGCATTTAGATGCAACGGTTGTACTGTCTCGTAACATCGCGGAATTGGGTATTTACCCAGCGGTTGATCCTCTGGATTCAACCAGTCGTCAATTAGACCCGCAAGTTATCGGTGCCGATCATTACGACACGGCTCGTGCGGTACAGAATGTTCTGCAGCGATATAAAGAGCTGAAAGATATTATTGCAATCCTAGGTATGGACGAATTGTCTGAAGAAGACAAGCAAGCGGTAACACGTGCTCGTAAAGTTCAGCGTTTCTTGTCGCAGCCTTTCTTTGTTGCGGAAGTATTCACCGGTTCTCCTGGTAAGTACTGTTCGCTTAAAGACACCATCGCAGGCTTCAAGGCCATTGTTGCTGGTGAGTACGATCACTTGCCAGAGCAAGCGTTCTACATGGTTGGCACCATTGACGAGGCAGTTGATAACGCCAAGAAGATGGATAGCTAATCATGGCTGCTACCTTTAGAGTCGACATCGTAAGCGCCGAGAAAGAAATTTTCTCGGGAGAAGCTGAGATGATCGTCGCGTCAGCCGAATTAGGTGAAGTCGGTATTGCGCCAGGACACACACCGTTGATCACTCGCATTAAGCCGGGTGAGATTCGGGTGAAGACGCTTGGTGATGAGGAAGACCTTGCGGTTTACGTCTCAGGTGGCATCCTTGAAGTTCAGCCACATGTCGTGACCGTTCTGTCAGACACTGCCTTGCGTGCAGAAGACATCGATGAAGCTGCTGCTGAAGCTTCGATGAAAGAGGCAGAAGCTGCCTTGGCTGCCGGCGGTAAAGCGGGTGAAGTTGACTATGCTGCAGTCCAACAGCAACTTGCAGAGGCATCGGCTCAGCTGCAATTGATTAAGAAGCTTCGTAAATAACGTATTGAGAGCCGGCTGACGTAGAGGTTGGTTATTAAAAAGTGCGAGATGCAAAAGAGCCGGCAACTAGCCGGCTTTTTTGCGTCTGCGCATTCAAACTGCTTTGATCATTAAGCACAAACTCTTTATTTAGACTCTGATAACCCCTTTTTCTGCCACAGTTCGTATAACGAAGTTTGAATTAGTTCGAACTATCCCCGGCAGGCGGGCAAGCGTTTTATGGACACGTTCGTAGTCTCCAGTATCTGCCGCTAGCACTTTGAGTAGATAATCAGCTTCACCTGAAACGAGATAGCATTCCATAATATCTTCATGTTGCTGCACTGCCGCTTCAAATTCCGCAAGTATGTCTTCGCACTGACTGGCAAGTGTGATTTCAACGAATACAACGGTAGGCCGGCCAATTGTGGCTGGGTCGACTACCATCGCATACCCTTTGATCGCCCCAACGTCTTCTAGATGTTTAACTCGTCTCAGGCACGCTGAAGCGGATAGATGAATCTTCTCGGCGAGATCAGCATTTGTCATTCTTCCGTCGGACTGAAGTATATTTAGAATCTTACGATCTGTGCTGTCTATCGATATCATTAGAATAAAGTTTCAATATAGTAAATTATAAGCAACTATATTCGAATTTATGTCGTTTTATGTGTTTAACACGCAATAGAGTTTGGTAGGTCAGCGTGTAGTCTTAGCTGACTAAATAATATCAACCACTAGAGAGTAGGAATTCATGTTAATCGGCGTACCAAAAGAAATCAAAGTTCATGAATATCGCGTCGGTTTGACCCCTGATAGTGTTCGCGAATTTGTTGAGGCGGGTCACAGCGCGATTATTGAGAGTAAAGCAGGTAGTGGCATTGGAGAGGACGACGACAGCTATCGGGCGGTAGGCGCAAGCATTGTTGAAACAGCTCGTGAGGTGTTTGATCGAGCTGAAATGATTATAAAAGTGAAGGAGCCTCAAGCAGTAGAGCGTGCGATGTTGCGGGAAGGCCAGATACTTTTTACTTATCTACATTTAGCGCCAGATCCAGATCAGACGAAAGATCTCATAGACAGCGGTGCCATATGTATTGCCTATGAGACTGTCACAGACGCACAAAATAGATTGCCTCTGCTATCACCGATGTCTCAAGTGGCCGGTCGGCTGTCTATACAAGCAGGTGCTCATGCATTAGAGCGTGCCAATGGAGGACGCGGCATATTGTTAGGAGGTGTACCGAGTGTTTCACCAGCCAAGGTTGTTGTCCTAGGTGGTGGTGTCGTCGGTGAAAATGCGGTGATGATGGCGTTGGGAATGGGCGCGGAAGTAACTGTGTTGGACCGAAACGTCAACGTGCTAGGTAATCTCTCTGCACGATTTGGCACTGCATTGAAGACCGTATACTCAACCAGAAGTGCGTTGGAGCAGCATGTGCAGGTTGCGGACTTAGTCATAGGTGCCGTTCTGGTGCCAGGCGCTGCGGCCACCAAATTAGTCAGCCGGAAACTCGTCTCTCAAATGAAAGCTGGCGCGGTATTGGTCGATGTTGCAATTGATCAAGGTGGTTGTTTTGAAACATCGAAAGCGACTACCCACGCAGACCCAGTGTACGTCGTAGATGATGTCGTCCATTATTGTGTAGCGAACATGCCAGGCGCTGTGCCCTATACTTCGACGTACGCTCTTAACAACGTCACACTACCGTACGGTTTGTCCTTGGCAAACAAGGGATACGTTTCAGCGTTGTCCGACAACCCTCACTTTTTAAATGGACTCAATATTTGCAGTGGCAAAGTTACCAATGATGCTGTCGCTAAAAATCTAGGGTACAGCTATGTCGACCCTTTGAAAGCCTTAACCAGCTAAAAACCGAACATAAACTGCGCGGAGTGCGCATGAATTAGCTTCGTCATAAAACGACTTGGTTTCCCAGCAGCACTGTTCTGTGGAAGCTAAGTTTGTGGGGGCCCTGTGCACTATTTGATTAGTATAAGTTGGTCCGCTCGCGGATAATCTTTAACTGAGAGTACACATCTGTTGGCATCGCTGATGATAGATACATGCTTGTGCTTCTGGCATGTGTCGGCCACTTTTGTAAAACCTACGCTAATAATTCTGTAACTGTTTAATACGCCTCACTTCGTTGGCAAAAAGCGGCTCTGGCAAAATCATACAACCACTACAAGTTCGTAAATTTCCTTTTCTATGTGTAGATCCCCCTAATGCGGGACGGGTTTTAGACGCTACAATCCAGCAAGAACATCGGTTTTTGCCGACTCATAGTTTTTGGAGAATGAACAATGGCGATTCGACTCATCGTATTGGCTGCTGGTAAAGGCACCCGCATGAAATCATCCATGCCAAAGGTGTTGCACCGCTTGGCTGGCCGACCTTTGTTGGGTCATGTTCTTGACACTGTATCTACTCTAAGCCCTTCGAGCATTACCGTTGTGATTGGCCATGGTAGTGATCAGGTAAAACAGACAATTGAGCATTCTGTGAACTGGGCCATGCAAACTGAGCAGTTAGGAACCGGTCATGCAGTACAGCAAGCGCTAGATGGTATCGACGATGACGACACCGTGCTAATCACCTATGGCGATGTGCCGCTAACTCGTTCAGAAACCTTTAAAGCTTTGTTGGATGTCACCAGTAATGATCAGCTTGGATTGCTGACGCTAATTGTTGACGATCCAAACGGTTACGGACGTATCAAGCGAGTTAACGGTGCGGTAACCGGGATAGTAGAACAGAAAGATGCTAGTGAAGAGGAGCTGGCGATAAATGAAATTAATGCCGGTGTGTTGGCGGTTAACGGTGGAGCGCTGAAGCAGTATCTTAGCGAGATTAATAATGACAACGCTCAGGGTGAATACTACTTAACCGATATTTTTGCGTTGGCTGTAGAAGCGGGTCAAACCGTACAAGCAGTCCACCCTCAGGATGAGTGGGAAGTAGAAGGGATAAATTCTCGTGAACAGTTGGCGACACTTGAACGTGTCTACCAACGTGAACAAGCAGCGCTGCTCATGGCATCAGGTGTGACCGTGAGAGACCCTGCACGAATAGATGTACGCGGTACCTTAGCCACTGGTACCGATAATGAGATTGATGTGAATTGTGTGTTTATCGGCAGCTGCAGTTTGGGTAACAACGTAACCATTGGCCCAAACTGCGTGATTACCGATAGTCACATCGGTGATGGGTCAGTTGTACACGCAAACTCAGTACTCGAAAGTGCTGAATTAGGTACTGAATGTATTGTTGGACCGTTCGCAAGATTACGTCCAGGCAGCAAGCTTGCTCAAGGCGCAAAGATTGGTAACTTTGTTGAAACTAAGAACGCAAACATTGGTGTTGGTAGTAAGGTTAATCATCTTAGCTACGTAGGCGATGCAGACGTGGGTTCAAAGGTTAATGTGGGTGCAGGAACTATTACTGCCAATTACGACGGTGTCAACAAACATAAAACAGTATTGGAAGATGGTGCGTCAATCGGTTCGAACTCTGTGCTGGTTGCACCGGTAACAGTAAAAGCGGGAGCAACGGTTGGCGCAGGGTCAACCGTTAGTAAAGATGTAGACGCTGACACGCTTACTTTTACTCGTGCTCAACGAAAAGATATTCAAGGCTGGCCTCGACCAGTAAAGATTAAAAAGTAGATTAAATGCAGTTTACGTATAGCAATAAGAGTAAGGATTTTAAATTATGTGTGGAATTGTAGGTGCTGTAGCGCAGCGCGATATTGCTGACATTCTGTTGATGGGGCTACAAAGCCTTGAGTATCGCGGATATGATTCTGCGGGCGTTGCAACTATCGACGCCAATGGTGAAATGCATCGCATTCGTCGTGTTGGCAAAGTAAAAGCCTTGGCCGATGCCGTAGCCGAAAAAGGCATGCCTGGTGGTGTTGGTATTGCACACACGCGATGGGCCACACACGGTGAACCTAATGAGGCGAATGCACATCCTCACGTATCTACTGAGCGAATCGCCGTAGTACATAACGGAATCATCGAAAATCACGCTGATCTGCGTAAACAATTACAAAGCGACGGTTACAACTTTTCCTCTGATACCGATACTGAAGTCATTGCGCATCTAGTTGAAAAAGAACTTAAGATGTCCAGTACTTTGTTTGAAGCGGTTCAAAAAACCGTGCGTCAGTTAGAAGGTGCTTATGGCACGGTAATCATGGATAAGACTCAGCCTGAGCGGCTCATCGTAGCTCGATCTGGCAGCCCTTTAGTTATTGGATATGGCGTTGGTGAACATTTTATTGCATCAGATCAACTGGCTTTGTTGCCGGTTACCAGAAAGTTTGCCTTCCTTGAGGAGGGTGACGTGGCAGAGATAACACGCACTGCTGTGTCTATCGTAGATGTTGATGGTAATGCGGTCGAGCGTGCTGTTGAGGAATCTCAGTTGACTAATGATGCTGGTGACAAAGGTAATTATCGTCACCACATGCAAAAAGAAATATATGAACAGCCAGTTGCCATACAACGAACCTTAGAAGGCCGGTTGGAAAATGGTCTTGTGCTTGATACGGCTTTTGGTGAAAATGCAGCCGAGATGTTAGCTAAGGTTAAGCACGTACAAATTATAGGATGCGGCACTAGCTACAATGCCGGTATGACGGCAAAGTATTGGTTAGAAGCTTTTAGTGGTGTGTCCTGCAATGTCGAAATTGCATCTGAATATCGCTATCGCGAATCGTTTGTTCATGAAAACAGCTTGCTGGTTACCCTCTCGCAGTCTGGTGAAACCGCTGATACCTTGGCAGCCCTTCGGCTGGCTAAAGAGCAAGGCTATATGGCCAGCCTAACGTTGTGTAACTCACCAGGGTCATCAATGGTGCGTGAATCAGATATGTCTTATTTAATGAAGGCTGGCGCTGAAATTGGTGTTGCATCAACTAAGGCATTCACAGTGCAGCTCACAGGCTTGTTAATGCTAGCCGGTGCTATTGGTCAGCACAACGGTATGCCAAAAGAGCAATCAGCAAAACTGTGTCAAGCATTGCAAAGCTTGCCTGCAAAGCTTGAGCAAGTGCTCTCTATGGATGAGCCAATTCAAGCGTTAGCTGAAGACTTCGCCGATAAGCACCACAGTTTGTTTCTTGGTCGTGGTGATCAATACCCTATCGCAATGGAAGGTGCGTTGAAGTTGAAAGAAATTTCGTACATTCATGCCGAAGCTTACGCTGCGGGTGAATTGAAACACGGACCACTGGCTCTAATAGATGCCGATATGCCGGTTATTGTTGTCGCTCCAAAGAACGACCTGGTTGAAAAATTAAAGTCGAACGTTGAGGAGGTTCGTGCACGCGGTGGCTTGATGTATGTGTTCGCCGATAAGGATGCGAAATTTGAAAGCGATGCAACGATGAAGGTGTTAGAAGTGCCAGTTTGTGATGATATGGTTGCACCTATTATTTACACTATACCGCTACAGTTATTGTCTTATCACGTTGCTATTATCAAAGGCACTGATGTTGATCAACCGCGAAACTTGGCAAAATCGGTAACCGTAGAGTAATCAAGTTACTTAGGGAGCAGCTGAAAAGCTGCTCTCCTGCTTTATTTTATTTATGCATTGATCGCGGTCTTTTAGTTCGATTTAGCGATCGCTTCCGCCAACTCTTCCTGTTCTTCACAGCCATTAGGGCATAGCCTTGTCAGGTGGTCGAGATTTTTCTGAGCGTCTTCTAATCTGCCCAGAATAATGAACAGCTCTCCTTGATACTCTAGTGCGCCCAGGTGATCTTCATTTATAGATAGGGCTTTTTTATAAGCTGTCTCAGCGCCATCTGTGTCACCGGACTTTCTTGATGCGTAGCCAAGTAGGTTCCATTTGTCGGCGTTTTTCTCGTCAGATTTCAGCGTGTGTTTCAATTTCTTGATAGCTGCTGAATATTTCTCTTGATAGATTAGCCGCTTGATAAGTTGTATATCTTGCGCAGAATTTACTTTTGGTGAGTCGTTGTCGGTATCTGCAGCGCTCAATTGTAAAGGTAGCAGTAAAGCGGCCATTATGAGCAGCCTGATAAGCATGGGATTTGTCTTTGAATGTGATGATATGTGCATTTTAGGAACGTCTCCTTTGCGATGGTTGCCTGATTAGATAGGCGTTACTGGTTGCGTTCAATAATATGACACTAACACGAATTAGTTCGCTACTATCGGGCCAATGAATCTTTCTCCTAATGTTCGATCCAGCCTTTACATGATGCTATCCATGTCTGGCTTTACCATCAATGATGCTTTGATAAAGTCACTCGATGGCAGTTTATCGACCTCTCAGGTAATTTGGATTCGTGGTTGCTTTCTGAGCTCAATGATTTTGCTTATCGTCTGGCAGCGTGGTCTACTTCCGCGTTGTCGTGAGGCGATTTCGATCAGAATCAGTATTCGTGCGTTGTGCGAAGGTGGTGCAACGCTGCTGTTTCTGACAGCGTTAGTGCAACTGCCATTTGCAAATCTTGCAGCTATTCTGCAATCGTTGCCATTAGCTGTGACGGTGGGGGCCGCTCTTTTTCTACGTGAGCCTGTTGGCTGGCGTCGTTGGTTAGCTATTATAGTTGGGTTTGTCGGTGTGATGATCATCATCAGACCGGGAATGGATGGGTTTCAGTTTGCCTCAATACTAGTGCTATTTTCAGTGATATTTGCGGCAGCTCGCGATCTGGTTACACGCCAGCTTCCAGCGCAATTACCGTCGTTATTAGTGTCTGGGTTTTCAGCGATCTTTATCACTATCTTGGGGATGGCAATTACGCTAACCATTGGCGAATGGACACCTATGTCTGTTGCGCAAATTTCAACGCTTGCGGTTGCGGCTTTCTTTCTTTTCTTTGGCTATCAGTTTATCGTTTTAAGTATGCGTACTGGTGACGTTGCGGTTGTTGTACCGTACCGATATACCGGTTTGTTATGGGCTATTTTACTGGGCTATCTATTTTTTGATGAAGTGCCTGACGGCTATACTTTGCTGGGTTCAGCAATCGTTGTTTCGATGGGCTTGTATACGATGTATCGCGAATTAAAAATATCACGCCAGCAAGGCTAGGAATAACTAATCTTTATCATCCTCAGCGAACGAATCGTATCGATCGATCACTTCAGAATCATAGCGGTCCATCACGCTTGCCTCATCTTCTTCCTCTTCGAGTAAGTCTAGCTGCGCTTCATCAGCTGCCTCAATCGCAAATTCGGCGCCTACCGCAGTTGTGCGACTAGTGACCAATACGTGTGGTGCCGCATCTTCTGGTGCTATATTGTAGGTACGCTGAGTTATTCGGTAAATACCGTAAATACAGATGATAGCCATCAAACCTGCAATGGTGATAAAGAACCATTCGTTGCCGAGTTCAGCCATAGCGTATCCCACAACGATTGGTCCAGACATTGCGCCCAAGCCGTTGATAAACAAAAGTCCACCAGACACGGCTGCCATTTTTTCGGGTTCTATGTAGTCGTTCGCGTAGGCCAGTAGCAAAGAGTACAGGGGATTCGACATACCACCAAGAACAAAGGCAATTAGCATGAGTTGGTTAAAGCTGTTATCCAGCATAAATCCAGCTACAGCGGTTAATGAACTGATGGCGGATACCCCAATGATCAGATAACGACGATCGTACCGGTCAGACAACCAACCTATTGGATATTGGAGCAACATGCCGCCAAGGAAAATGGCACTAATAAAGTAGGATACCTCTGCAATGCTAAACCCGTTTTGAGTGGCATAGATTGGTGCCATGCCAAACAAGATCGCAAATACGCCTCCAAGCATCAAAGTACCGAAGCAGGCCAAAGGTGATGCCTCGATGAGTTCTTTTATAGACATCGCTTGGGTTGTTTCGTGTAGCGGTGCAGGGGAGACAGATAACAAAATGGGTGCGAATGATACAGATACCAACACGGTAATAAGAACGAATAAATCATATCCGCCCGGGTCGGCGACATTGAGAAGCAACTGCCCGAGCACCATTCCTAACATCTGAACGATCAGGTATATCGACAATGATTGGCCGCGCTCCTCATTTGAGGAAGAGTGGTTCAACCAACTCTCCACCACAACGTAAATGCCAGAAAAGCAAAAACCGACGAGCAAACGCAGAAACAGCCACGCGAGTGGGTCGACTACAGCGGCGTACAGAATAAAGGCTGCAGATACCAACGAGCCAAGGGCTGCAAATACGCGAATGTGTCCCACGCGCCTGAGCATCCATGGTGCTGCACGGGAGCCGCCAAGAAAGCCGATGAAGTAGGCTGACATGACGAAACCCATGGTGCTTGGGTCGATGTTCTCCAATGACCCGCGCACACCAAGCAACGTCCCCTGAAGCCCGTTGCCAAGCATCAATAGCAGCATGCCGAGCATCAGGGCCCAGGTATTTTTTAGCACACCAAACATGAGAAAATTCTTTTGACCGGTCGAGCTTTATACAGCTTATCGGCCGACTTTGCACGCAGGACATAGCCCAAATTTCGCTATGTCGCAGTCAGGACAGCGAACTCGGTATACTGGACGCAATTAGACAATGAATAACATAAGAGTCACATAACGGTATGAGCAAAACAATTGACTACTATCACTTCCTCATTTCTCCGTGGAGTTACTTGGCGATTAAGCAGTTTAATCAATTGCGTACTAAGCATGACTTAATTGTGAACTACAAGCCTATCGATGTGATGCAAACTTTTGACAACATGGGTGGTCTACCGCCTGGCAAACGCCACCCATCTCGACAGCGCTTTCGAATGGACGAGCTAAAGCGTTGGGCTAAACACCTAGAAGTGCCGATGAACTTTACGCCAGCGCATTTCCCTGTAAACCAAGCACCGGCAGCGCAAATGGTGTTCGCTGCTGGTGGGGCTGCGGGTAATGTGGCGGCGGCAGATTTTAGTGACGCTGTGTTAACCGCGTGTTGGGCTCAGGAAAAAGATATTTCTGATGAGGCTACGCTTGTCGCTATTGCTGATGCTTGCGCACTTGATGGTAAGACGTTATTAGAAACTGCCAAGCAGGATGAGTTTGTCCAGCAGCTCCAAACCACTACGGATGAGGCACATAAAAAGGATGTATTTGGCTCGCCTACCTACGCAGTTGACGGTGAGTTGTTCTGGGGACAAGATCGTATCGATTTTCTTGATCGATACTTAAGTGCGTAATTTTCTGTCTTGAAACAACCTGTATTTTCTGTCGTTGTGTGGTTTTGGGGTTGGTAATAGTACCCAGTAGCGCTGTTAATTTGACTTCAAGGTAAAATTATTGAAAACAATGCGTATAAAGTACGGTTCACTGCGCGCAGAGCAGCAGTGAATACCACTACACTTGCAGCTGGTCACTTAAGAAGCTCACACCGCATGAAAGTGTTATTTAAGTTAGTTGCTGTACCTGCTCTGGTTTTTACAGCTCAGGTAAGCGCAGACACCTGCGATGTAGAAGATACCAGTGCTGAATATAAATTGGTGTTTGAAGATAACTTTGACGGCGGTAGTCTTGATCGTGGCAAATGGGACACTGAGTTTCTTTGGGGGCCAGGTGTTGTCATAAACAATGAACAACAGTATTACGTTAACGACAATCAGTTTGGCTACAACCCCTTTAAGGTGAGTGGTGGTCAGTTATCGATTGAAGCCATAAAAGCCCCATTCGATCAAGCAGAACTCTATTTAACCAGCTCCATTTATTCCTCTACCTCGGCCGAGCTACTGTGGCGAAAACCTGCTGATGCGGTGTCGTATCAGGTTTATCGCAATGGCGAGTTCCAAGCAACTGTGGAGAGCGGCTCATACTTCGAACCGCAAATTCGAGATGGTATTGATTACGCTTACGAGGTGGTTGCGCTCAACTCAAGTGGTGCATCTGTTGTCACGGCACAGCTGACGATTAATACTGCTGATCGTCCCCCTGTTTTTCCAGACAAGCGCTTCGGACTTAACCTAGACTACAAAGTGTATGCACCGGGCGTGGCTGAATTAACATGGGATTCACCCAATCGAACGGGTCGCTACGAAATTGATCTAAACGGACAGAATGTAGAAACGCTTATAGGCGCTGATTACAAAAGTCTGTACCTCGCTGACTTGGACGCAACTGAGTCCTACACTTACAAAATTAGCGCATATGACCGTTGCGGTGAGTTCATTATTGCTCAGAGTGTGTCGTTTACACCAGATCAGCAGCGCATTCCAGCATCAGAGGGTGCGCAACGTTTAGTGATAGAAGTAGACGAGTATTCAAAATCCACCGCTGAGATTTCTTGGAGTGCTGTGGCCAATGCGGCGAGCTACGATATCTATCAAGATGGTTTATTTACTGAAAACACAGATGCACGTTCCGTGTTCATGGACGACTTGGTACCTGGAGTAGACAGACGCTTTCGTGTGGTTGTACTTGATGCCGATGGCAATACTGTTGATGAGACCGGTCGTGTGATCAATACCGCTGATAATAGCTTTGCATTAAACCGTCAACCGTATCTATCAGGCATTATCACCAGTTACAGCTCTTTCCGGTTCCTCTACGGTCGCGTTGAAATGCGCGCTCGTATGCCAGCAGGGAAGGGTCTATGGAGTGCTTTTTGGTTGCTAAACGCCTACTACAATCAGGACCAACCAACTGACCCTGAAATCGATATCATCGAAGCTATTGGTGATAGAACTACCACAGCTAATCAGGCTTACCACTATAAAATTGATGCTAATGGGGATGGTTTTTACAAGGGTCGTGAGTCCATTGAGAACCGTTCATTTATCGAAGATTTCTCAGCCGATTTCCACACATACTCAGCGGCTTGGTCGAAAGGGTCGTTGGTGTATTACGTTGATGGGGTGGAGGTAAAACGGATTGAAGGTGATTTAGTTTCTGACGAGCAGATGTACATCATTGCGAACTTAGCAGTCGGTGGTTGGTTTCCAGGACCTGCAGATGAAACCACGCCGTTCCCAGCGAAGTTTGAGATTGACTATATTCGGGTTTACCAGAGATAGGCGGGTTGTCTTGTAGGCTAGGCTTATGCGGCGTCACACCGCACTGGGTAAGAGAGGCCTATAACCAATCAGCTGAAATCTCGGTATGTGTAAACGCGCTCCTTGGTTGGAACTGCTTGCGACGCACAGAAGTTTGGTAGATTAGTGTCTGTATCATCAGATCCACCGCCGCACTTGTTCTTTATAAGATTGATACTCTGTGCCAAATTTTGCCTGCATGAATCGCTCTTCTGGTTTGATCTGATACCGATTCATGAACAGGACGAATGCAGGCAGTATGAAGGCTGCTAGAACGTTAGCCAAATACAACGCAAAGCCAATGAGTAAAAGTAAAAAACCTAAGTACATTGGATTGCGTGTGAAGTTATAAATTCCTTGTGTCACCAATGATGATGTTTTATCTGGTGTGCGAGGGTCTACAGTTGTATTGGCCTGGCGGAATGCGAGTACACCGCTCAGTGCGATGACGACGCCTGCACCATAGAAAATACCTGCAAGCCATGCGATACCTGAAAAATTCAAGTTAGCTTGTGGTAGCAAGTAGGCAATGAGCCACATGGCAATACCTGCCACTATTACTTGCACAACAGGTGGTATCTTCAATTCCATGTTCGCACTCCTTAGTTGAACGCTCTTCTATTAACGAATAGACAGCGGTTCCCAGTGTCACTCAACTCTAATTTAGTCACACTGGCATGGTCAATTTCAAACTGCATAGCAGAGCTCAACGGTAGCTTCAGCGCAACACACAATAGAGCTCGTATACTACCGCCGTGCGATGTAACCAGTGTTGTGTTGTTTTCTTCGAGCAAACGTTCGTCTAACCAACTTTCGCAGCGTACGGCCAATTCTCCAAACGTTTCACCATTGGGAGGTCGGTTGTTCACCCAATCTGTCGACCATGTGTTTAGCGCTTCGGGCTGTTCGTTATGTACGTCGTTCCAACTCTTGCCTTCCCAGTCGCCAAAATTTAATTCTTTTAAACGCTCATCAATGATGTAGGGTGCGCTTGTTATCAGTTCCATCGACTGTTGGGCACGAATCAAATCACTCGCATAGTATGTATCGAATTGGAGGTTCTGAATAGTAGCTCCTAGCGAGGCTAGTGATGCTTTGCCACGGGTAGATAGCTTGACATCATTGAACCCTGCGACTATTCCATTATCGGCAACTTCGGTATGGCCGTGTCTAACTAGTGCCCATCCATAAACGCATAAGTGCCTGAGTAGGCAAGAAATTTCAGTAGATAGATGTAAAAAATCCTCTTGGTTTGGTATGTTTGAGTTGCGAAGCTTAAACACACACCAAGAGGATTCCCGCATGCGACAGAACCGCAATGCTCAAAGTAGTATATTCGATTTCTACTCCAAACACGAGCAGTCACAACAGTTGCGCAAGCTGTCCGAATTACTCGATCAGCATCCGATTATTCTGATCCTGGTCGAGAAGGATTTTGACCAACCGTGCAAAAGAAACACAGGAGCAAGAGGGCTGAGTTTTGAGAGTATTCTTCGCTGCCTTCTACTGAAACAGATTCTGGGTGTGAGCTACGATAAGCTTGCGTTTCACCTATCTGATTCTCCCACTTATCGCACGTTCACCCGATTGCATGAAGGACGCTCACCAAGCAAGTCGGCGCTGCAATCCACGGTTAGACGAATAAGTGCAAACACCTTGCGTCAGATCAATCAGCAACTGATGCTCCATTGGTTCGAAGAAGAGAATCTATCACTAGAATCTGTGCGCATTGACAGCACTGTTGTGCAAAGCAATATACTCGACCCACATGACAGTCAACTGCTCACTGACGGTATACGTGTGCTCACACGGCTGATGCTAAAAAGCCGGGATATCACTGGCGTTAAACTACGATTCATTGATCAGCGCAAACGCTCCAAGTCATTGGCGTTTAAGATATTCCATGCAAAAAAGGCTGAAAAAGAAGCGCTTTATCCAAAATTACTTGCGTGCGTTACAACCACACTCAAACAAGTTGAGCGCGGTATCGAGAAAGTAGACCACCAAACAGAAGACGTTAAGCGCGCATCTCACTGGGCTGCCAATGTTGAACACTACCGTGCGTTGATGCTTCGTGTAGTGGATCAGACTCAACGCCGAATTTATCTAAATGAGAAAGTGCCATCATCAGAAAAATTGGTCAGTCTCTTTGAAGCGCACACCGACATCATCGTAAAAGCTCAGAGAGATGTACAGTACGGGCACAAGATAAATCTAGCGACTCAAGCAGATGGTTTCGTTACGTATCTGAACATCGAACACGGTAACCCATCAGATAAGTCACTGTATCAACCGGTGCTTAAAGCGAGCATCGAAGACTATGGGCAATTGCCGACAGAGACCGTGGCGGATGGTGGTTACGCCAGCCAGAACAATGTTAGTGAGGCACGCGAAGATGGAGTGGCCCGCGTCGTGTTCAACAAGCGTTGCGGATTGAGCTATCACCAGATGGGTGTCAAGAAGAAAACGTTTATACGATTGCGTGATTTTCGCGCTGGAGTGGAAGGCAATATATCTGAGCTAAAACGCGTTTTTGGAATGGGCAAAGTCACTTGGAAAAAGTACGATGGGTTTTGTGCCTACGTATGGTCTTGCGCATTGAGTTACAACTTGATGCGGATGGTGCGCTTCAGCTCCGCTTGACAACCAATAGTGATTGATCAAGTGGCTCTATCAGCCTTATCTTAAATGGTTGAAGCTGGGCCCTGCCTACACTATTAGTAAATAGCGTGATTTTATGCATAATAGCGTCAAAAACAGGCTTAACAGTAGAGTAACAGGGCCGCCATTCTGATACTCATATTGCCATTAATGTCGGTGACGATATTTTCAGTGTTTCTGGATGGGCACTAGTTAGTACTAACCATACTAACGGTAGT
>Ga0209828_1001656_pt1 | contig 19819 bp, 10 predicted proteins | sample MaitaG_FD_187429 | JGI IMG/M metagenome (GOLD analysis project Ga0209828, IMG submission 187429) | Marine algal microbial communities from Maine, USA - Maine_Asex2 metaG (SPAdes) (version 2) | ecosystem: Host-associated > Algae > Red algae > Unclassified | place: Maine, USA | collected 2015-01-05 | reverse complement strand
TCGACCGGCGCGTCCTAAAGGGCGCACTCCCTTCGCGTCCCCTCTGATCTCGCGTCCCCTCCTCTTCGCCTCCCGTCCCCTCTGATCGCGTCCCCTCTCTTCGCGTTCCCTCTCTTCGCGCGACTCCATTCTTTGCGCGACTCCTCTCGACCGCGCGTCTCCTCTCGTCGCGCGTCTCCTCTCGTCGCGCGTATTCTCTCGTCGCACGTCTTCTCTCTTCGCGCGTCTCTGTTAGTTAGCGCGTCTCTTTCTCTTCGCTCCTTTATTCTTTTCTAAGCTCCGCGCCTCTCCTATCCATCATGATTCGGACCGTTTTTCCGTTTCGTTCGGACAGGACGGAAAGGGGTCATAATGAGCTTTTCTTTGTGAAATTCATTTGGTCGCGGCGACCGCCAACAGTGACGGTTGCGCCCTGTCATTCTCAACTCAGTTTTGCATGGCTGAGAATAAATTAAGGGCCGTTCCGGTCGTTTGGCACGTTCGTATACGAAATTTGCAATAGCGGTATCATCGGGGAGGGATCCTGAATTTGGCACAGGATATGCGCAAAACTGGTTCAGACATAAGGAACCATATGAACGCATTCATCTTTAGGATCATCGCAATTTTTCTCAGCTTCGGCGTTTCGACCGAACTTTTCTCCATCGTTCGTAGTCGCGGCAACGTCGCGCCGACTTTGGAGGTACTGACCCCGTCGGATACATTTTCAGCAGGGGAGGTTCGGCTGTCGGCCAACGCTTCCGATGGTGACGGGAGCATCAAAGACGTCTGCTTCTATATCGACGAACAACTGGTGTTCCGCGACGTCTCGGAACCCTATGAGGTCTTTTTTAATATTGCGCCGGGGTCTCATAGTTACACGGTGGTCGCGAAGGACAACCGGCGGGGAATGACGGTGTCCCACCGACAGCTACAGGCCACGTCCAACGAAGCACCGGAGATCCAGTCGATCCAACCAAAAGGAGGCAGCGTGGTCGCCTTCGGTCCGACGACAATTTCTGTGGACGCGATGGACCCGGATGGAACGATTGCCGCGGTTCGCATCGCGCTCGATGGGGTCCAAGTCGCCGAGTTGACAACCGCGCCATTCGAAGTGGTCACGACTCCTGCCCGTGGCGAGCACACGATCACAGTGGAGGTGGAGGACAACGAAGGGGCAAGCACTTCCGCGACACAAGATTTCAGTGTCGAACCGAACAAGCCGCCGGTCATCGCCAGCATATTCCCCGAAGCCGGCGAAGCGATCATCGAAGGAAATATCTCCTTCGGCATTTCTGCCACAGATAGCGACGGTACCATTGCCAGCACCGCCTTTTTCCTGAACGGGGTCGAGTTCGCCATTTTCGCGGGCGCAGCCACGCCGACCAGCCTCAGGCTAACACCGGGCAGCTACACCTTTGATGCCAGAACAACCGATAACGAAGGTGCATCCAGTGTCGCGTTCTCGGAATTTGAAGTCGTGGCAATTCCGAACACCGCCCCGAGCGTTGTCTTCATTACCCCGCAAAATATGGACACGGCACCGTTCGAACACAACATCGCGGTCGAAATCTCCGCCTCGGACGCGGAGTCCGGATTCCAACTCGCCCTCTATATTGATGGCACATTCGCCCAGGCTTTTCTCGAACCACCTTATCAAACGACAGTCAGTGGCCTCGTTCCGGGACCGCACACCTTCACCGCCTACGCGATAGACGAAGCAGAAGCGGAAACCTTCGTGTCGGTCACGGTCATCGTGAACGAACCGCAACCCATCGCCGAGGTCTTGTTGCCGCCTGGCGGGGGCTTGGTCCGCATGACCTACGGTGAACTGCTTGCCGGACGCGAGTTGAGCCCGCCGGAGACCTGGGAGTTCTATGTGAACGACATCTTGTTACCTGCCCACTTCTCCGGCGGTGAAACACCAACCGCAGATGATGCGTTCTACGTCTATGCGCTCCCCGATCTCAGTCCCGAATTCCTCACAGTCCAACCGGGGCCGAACCCGGTCCGGATGGACGTTGTGGACGCGACCTTCAACGAGGACGCGGAAGAGATTCTCGACATTTTCGACTTCAACGACACCATTGGCGGGTCCGGTGACGCGGAGTACCAAGGGTACAATTTCTGCGGATTCCAATCCACGGAGTTCGCCGCGTTCGACCTGTCCAATCCTTGGCAACCCCGCTTTCTTGAGAACACCTCATTGGTCACCACGCCGGGATTCAATTGCGCCTTGTTCAGCGTGCCAGGTCTTGGCGGGGCCACCGAACTGGTTGTCATCTCCTCTCCCGACTACATCGAGCCACTGGCACCGATCCCTCTTGATTGAAACGGCAAGTGAACCGCTGGCATAAAAAAAAACGCGACGGTCACCCGTCGCGTTTTTTCGTTTGGTGCGGTCTCGTTTATTCGAGAACTTCAACCACGGCACCGGGGGCCGGGGCATAGTAGCTTGCACCGTCGCCCGATTCGAGCGTCTCGCCGATCAGCAGGACCGGGCGGGCGGGATTGGTCACATCGACGACGACAGCGTCGGTCGAGGTGACGAAGGGAGCATCGGCGTCGGCGTCCACGCCGCTGGCAGCCATACGGGCGGGCGTGTTGCTGGCGACGAGTTGGAGTTCGGCGGCGGTGGCGTAGACCACGAGTCCGGCCGCGGTTTCCGCAGCGGCGAGAACCTCTCCGTCTTGCACCACGTCATCGTCCGATCCGCCGTCGACCACAACCAGGCTGCGGATCGCGAGCGCTCCGTAGTCGTTGCGGTTCAGGGCATTGTCCAGTTCGACGAGGCGGTAGTAATTGTAGCCGGTGGTGTCGGTGACGGCGTAGGAGCCGTTACCGCCTTGGCTGAGAATGATCGCGTCGTTGAGCTGCGTTTCCGGGCCGCCGGGGGTGTTCGAACCGTAGACGTAGAAGCCGAGCGAGTCGGTTTCAGCACCAGTGGTCCAAGCGATTTCGGTACCGGCATCGGTGCTGGTGGCGCCGAGGGTCTCTAGTTCGACGGCGGTGGGGTTCGGTACAATACCGAAATCATTATCCAATGACATCTCTCCGGCACTAACGGTGGTCGTATACGATGTTGGAGTCGAGTATATGTATGGATTGAAGGTCTGCGCATTGCTTGGCAGCGTGTTCTCGTCGAACGAGACAACGTACGTTCCGGGCTCTAACATCTCGAAAAGATAAAAGCCTCTTGGTCCTGTGACGGTTTGATCGATGAGGTTGGTCATTCCGTTTGTTGTGATCTCGGAAAGGAAAACTGTGACATTCGTTATGCCGAAAATGTTCAAGTTTTCATTGGTGTTCGTTCCGTCATTTGAAGCGTCGACCCAAACTGTATCGCCGATCGTGGCGAACTCTGGCACAAAACCTTGGTCAAGGGTGTCGATATCGGCAGTGTACAACACCCCGACATTGCCTACGGTGACCGGAATTCCACCAATGAAGTTGGTGATGACTCCGACCGTGTCGTTTGTGCTCGTCGATATCGTCGGCAGCAAATTAGTCGGCACCGAAAACCGGACCGAATAGGTTGCTTGGACAAGATTTGTGAACCGGTAGAACCCGCTCGTGTCTGTGATCATGGCATCCACGAGATTCATGGAACCGTCCAAGAGTTCGACGGTAACCCCGGGAATACCAGGCTCACCCAGGTCCTGGAATCCATCCCGATTCGTATCGAGCCAGACGAAGTCGCCGATATTGATGAGGACATCCACCCTAGCCGTGTTTGAATCGGAGGGATTGGTTTCTCCTGGCTGGAGGGGGACTGCGGTTCCGTCAGAGGTCGCGGGAGTGCCCGTCACCATTGCGGTGTTGAGCAAGGTCCCGTTAATGGTGGCGTTGGCGGAGAACAGCATCGAGGCTCCGGGAGCCAACAGCGTAGGCACCGCGCCGACTGGCGTGAACGAAGCTGTGCCGGTGAGGCCGAGCTGCGGATCACTCAAGCTGACGTTGACGAGATGCACATCGCCGGTGTTGGTCACCCGGAAGCAGTAGGTAACCGGGGCACCGACAATTCCCGCTTCGGTTTCGTTCGTGCCTTCAACGGCGGTTGTGCAGTCGCCGTTAGCACCGGGAAGAACCATTTTATCTATTTGGATTCCCGGCTGGCTACGGACAAATACTTCAGCTAAATCGCCATCTTGCGGTAGGGTCGTGCCATCGGCGGTTACCGGTTCTGTGGTGACGACGTTGGTGGTTCCGGCCGTCGCATCAATCGCGCGGAAGTTCACGGTGATCGTCCGTTCTGCACCTGCGGCGATGCTGCCTATGTTGTTCCAGATGAGGTTGCCCGGCGAGGCACTGTTTGGAAGACTTGGAACAGAGTTTACGAACTCCAGAATTGCTGGGTCGTAGTTGTCATCGAGCGGCACAGTTTGCAGCGCCACATCACCTGTGTTTACGACGGTGATCTCGAAGGAGACGATTTCACCGATCAAAGTCTGAAGGTCGGTCGTGCGGGTCTTGGTAATCGAGTAATCCGGCGAACCGACTTCGTAGATATCGCTGTCACTGGCCGGAGGCAGACCGTCCGGAGTTGTGGTGGCTGTGTTCACTTCCTCGTTGCCGAGCGTACTGGCGGCGGCGATGAAGTTCACCGTCACAGTGTGCGCCGAACCAACCGGAAGAGAACCGAGGTCTGTCCAGTCGATGCTACCGGGCGAGGCGGCGTTCTGAGCCGGCGAGGCGCTGGTGAAGGTAAGAAACGCCGCGTCGTAGGTGTCGTTAAGCGGCACGACCGTGAGCGCTTGGTCGCCGGAGTTGGCGACAACGATCTCGAACGAAACCGCATCGCCGACATTCACCGGACTCGTCGTAGTGCGGGTCTTCATGATGGTGAAGGCCGGTTCGACGGTGGCGAACGGTGCGGTGTCGTCTTTGCTCGGCAGTTGGCCTGTCGGAGTGAACGGGGCACTCGAAGCAGTGTTGTCGACCTCTGCACCGCCGGTACTGGCGATTGCGGCGAAGGTGACCTCAATCGTGTGAATGCCGCCAACCGGAAGCGGTCCGAGGTTGGCCCAGTTGACCGTTCCGCCAGACATGCTGGTGCTGGTCGGCACCGGAGTCGCCGATGCGAAGGTGAGCAGGGCCGGATCATGGGTGTCGGTGACCGGGACGCTGACGAAGTCGACTTCGCCGGTGTTTTCAACCGTGATTTCGAACACGAAGTCGTCGCCGATGGTTCCCGGCAAGGCGGTCGGCGAGATGCGGGTTTTGACAATTTCAAACCCAGGCGTAACGGCTTCGAAGACATCCGAATCGGACATTTCCGGCAGCGGGCCAACCGAGGTGGAAGGCGTGGTGCTGGCGGAGTTGGTCCGCGGAACGTCCGTGGAAACCAAGGCCCCGTAATTGACCGTGACGGTATGCCTCGCGTTCGGGGCGAGCGGTCCGAGATCGGCCCAAGACAGGCTGCTGGCGGTGTTGGTCGACTCGGCCGGAGAGGCGGAGACGAACGACAGGTAGGTCGCATCCCAGGTGTCGTCGAGCGGCACCGTCGTCAAGGGCACGTTGCCGTCGTTGGTGATCACGATGTCGAAGCTGACCGTCTCACCGACTTCCACTTCCTGAGCGGTCGTGCGGGTTTTGGTGATCGTGTAGCTGGGCGAAACGATCTCGTAGGGAGCGTCGGCGTCTTCTTCAGGCAGCGGTCCGGCGGGTGTAGACGGCACGGTCGCGGCGTTGTTGAGGTCGCCGGGTTCGGCGGCGAGCGCGGTGAAGGTGACTTCGACGCTTTCGCTGTCACCGGCGGCGATGGGGCCGATGTTCGCCCACTGGACGTTGCCGGCGGTGATCGAAACACCACCCGCAGTCGCCGAGACGAAGGCAAGGTCTGCGGCATCGTACGTGTCCACGACCGGCACCGACACGAGGTTGACTTCACCGTCGTTCTCCACGGTGATCCGGAAGACCAGATCGGCACCGACGGCTGCGGGCACCGCCGGGGAAACGAGTTCCTTGGTGATGATGAAGCTGGGCTCGCGCACACGATATTGATCGTCGTCGGTGTCGCGCGGCAAGGTTTGGTTGGCGGTGCTCGGCATGGTGCCAGCGGTGTTGTCTTCCAGCGCGCCACCGGTTGAGGCGAGAGCGAGGAAGTTGACCGTCACCGTGCGTTGGTTGCCGATGCCGATAGCACCGATGTCAGTCCAAGAGAGGCTGCCAGGGGTGGTGGTGGTCGGCGGAATGCTGGCGTTGTCGAACTGAATAAAGCCCGGGTCGTAGACATCGTCGAGCGGCACGGTGGCGAGCGGAGTCTCACCGGTGTTGACGACAACAATGTTGAAGGTGACCGTTTCACCGACTTCAGCGTTGAGCGGCGTCGTGCGCGTCTTGGTGATGGTATAAGCCGGCATGGTAATCTGGAACGGCGCTTCGGCATCCATTTGCGGCAAGGTTTGGTTCGCGGTCGAGGGCGTGGTGCTTACGGTGTTGGTTTCGTTCAGTCCGCTGGTGCTCTGCAAGGCCGTAAAGGTGAGTTGCACGGTGCGGCTGGAGCCCGGGGTCAAGGACCCGAGGTTGTTCCAGACCAAGTTGCCGGGCGTCTGCAAATTTGGATTGCTCGGCGTTGCGCTCTGGAAGGCGAGGAACGCGGCGTCGTAGGTATCAGTCAACGGAACCGAGGTGAGCGTTACATTGCCATTGTTGTTGATGACCACATTGAAGGTCACATCTTCACCGACTTCGGACACCAGCGGGCTGGTGCGGGTTTTGGTGATGGTGTAGCTCGGTGAGACGATCTCGTACGGGGCGTCATCTTCTTCCTCGGGGAGCGGACCGGCTGGCGTGGAGGGCGTGGTCGCCACGACGTTGAGGTCACCGGGTTCGGAGGCGAGCGCGGTGAAGGTCACATCGACGCTGGCGCTGTTGCCGATGGTGATCGGACCGATGTTGGCCCATTGCACGGTGCCGGCCGCCGGCGAGGTGCCGCCGGAGGTGCCGGAGACGAACGCCAGATCGGCGGCATCGTAGGTGTCGGTCAACGGAACGCTGACCAGATCCACTTCGCCGTCATTCTCGACGGTGATGCGGAACACGATGGTGTCGCCAATCACCGCTGGCATGGCGGGTGAAACCAGTTCTTTGGTGATGATGAAACTGGGTTCGATGACGCGGTATGGGGCGTCGGCGATGTTACGCGGCAAGGTTTGGTTCGGCGTGCTCGGCATGGTGCCGGCGACGTTGTCTAGAAGGGCTCCGTCAGTAGAGGCGAGGGCGGTGAAGTTGACCGTGACGGCGCGTTGGCTGCCGACGCCGATGGCACCGATGTTGTTCCAGAACAGGCTGCCGGCTGCGGCGGTGGTGGGCGGAATGCTGGCCGTGTCGAACGACAGGAAGTTGGCATCATAAACGTCGTCGAGCGGCACGGTGGTGAGGGGCACTTCACCGGTGTTGACGACGACGATAGTGAACGTGACGGTCTCGCCGACTTCGGCATCAAGCGCGGTAGTACGCGTCTTGGTGATCGTGTAAGACGGCGCGGCGATCTGGTACGGTGCTTCGGCGTCTTTCTCAGGGAGCGTTTGCGTCGACGTCGAAGGCGTGGTCGCGGCGGTGTTGATTCGGTCGGTGCCGGCGGTGCTTTGCAATGCTTCGAAGGTGACGCGGACCATGTGGTCGGAACTGGTCGCCAAGGTGCCGAGGTTGTTCCACACCAAGTTACCTGCGGTCTGCAGGTTCGGATTGGCTGGGGTCGCACTCTGGAACGAGAGGAGCGTAGCGTCGTAAATGTCGGTGAGCGGCACGGTGGTGAGCGGGATCTCACCGGTGTTGGTGATGACGATGTCGAAAATCACATCATCGCCGACCTCGGCGACAGCCGGGCTGACGCGTGTTTTGGTGATGGTGAAATCGGGAGCGGCGACCGCGTACGGCGCATCAGAATCCATCTCCGGCAAGGGTCCGTTGTCGGTGGACGGGGTGGTGGCGGCGTTGTTCTGCAGCACGGCGCCACTCGTGGTGGCGAGCGCCGTGAAGTTCACTGTGACGGCGATGGAACTGTTCAGGCCAATCGAGCCGATGTCGTTCCAGGTCAGGGTGCCAGCCGGGGCGGCACTATCCGGGGCGCCGGCTGAACTGCTGACGAAGGACAGGATGCTCGCGTCGAACGTGTCGGTGAGCGGCACGGTGGTGAGCGGTACTTCGCCGGTATTGGTCACCACAATGCGAAAGTTGACCGCATCGCCGACAGCGGCCGGCAGGGTCGCGGGAGCAAGGCGAGTTTTCTCGATGGTGTAGGCCGGAGCGAGAACGCGATAGTCGGCGTCGGCATCCATCTGCGGCAGGGTGTTGCCGTTGACCGTGGTCGGCGTGGTAGAGGCGGTGTTGAGGCGGAGCGCGCCGGAAGTCGAAGCGATGGTATTGAAGGTGACCGCGATTCTGGCAGTTCCGCCATTGGCAGTGATCGGACCGACGTTGTTCCAGGTCAGCGAACTCGCGGTGGCCGAACTCACCGGCGGCACTGCACTCGAGAAAGCGACCGAGGCGGCGTCGAATACATCGATAACCGGCACGGTTTGCAGATCGACTTCACCGGTGTTGGTGATGACGATGTCGAAGATGATGTCTTCACCCACTTCGCGATCGACCGGACCACGCCGCACTTTAGTGATGGTGTAGGCCGGGGCGGCGATGATGTAGGGTGCCGTATCGGTTTGCGGGGCGACCGGATCCATACCGGCCGGGGTGGTCGGGGACGTGGATGCGGTGTTGTCTTGCATCGCGCCGAAGGTGGAGGTGCGGGCGATGAAGGTGAGGTCCACTGTGAGCGAGACATTGGGTGCAAGGCTGCCGAGGTTGGCCCAGTTGAGACCACCCGCGGTGGCGGAGGTTTCCGCCGGGTTCGCTGAAACGAAGGTGAGTTCGGTGGCGTTGAAGGTGTCGGTGAGCGGCACCGTGGCGAGTTGGACTTCGCCGGTGTTGGTGATGGTGATGGTGAATGTCACCGCTTCGCCGACTTCCGCTACGCGAACATTGCCGGCCCCGTCGAGCGGACCGGTCGTGGTTTTGACCAGTTCGTAGCCGGGAACCAGACGGTAGAGACCCGCGTCCCAATCCAGATCGGAGTCTCCGGAGTTCAGGGTGAAATTGACCGTGTTTCCGAGGCCGTTGATGTCGCTGTCGGTCGCGTCGTTGCCACCGGCGTCTTGCGGGGAGACGATATAGCCGGCTGGCACGCTGAACTGAAGTGAGTAGTCGCCAGGCAAGAGGCCGGTGAACAGGTATTCACCATTCGGTCCGGTCAGCATGGTTCCTTGCGTGACGCCGTTGTCGTCGAACAGTTCGACCTGCACATTGGGGATGCCGGGTTCGCCGGGATCACGGATGCCGTCACGGTCGGTGTCGAACCACACCAAGTCACCGACTTCGGCCGGGGTATAGATGCCAGCGTCCCAAGTGAGGTCGGCTTCGCCTGCATCGAGTGTGGTTACAACAGTTCGGCCACTGGCGGCATTGGCATCGCTGTCGACACCGTCGCCGACGCCGGCGGCGTCACGGGTGGTAAACACCGAACCAAGGGGAGCGACGAACTCGACAAAGTAGTCGCCCGGCGGCAGACCGCTAAACAGATATTCGCCGTTGGGTCCGGTGGGCATGGTCCGGAAAATCGTTCCGGGGGCGCTGCTGTTGTAGAGATTGACGGTCACGCCAGGAATGCCGGGCTCGCCAGCGTCCTGTTCGCCGTCGGCGTCGAGGTCTTCCCAGACCCGGTTGCCGATGGCGGCGAGGGATGGTTTTTTGCCGATGGTTTGGATGGTGACGTCCAAATCGGCGGACTGGGCGTCGATCATCAGACGCACGGCGCCGACATTGCTGAAATCAGCGCCGTTGCCGCCTACTGTGGTGAACGCGGAGAACGGAATTGACTGTGGGATGGTCGGCGGCGCGCTCGCCGAGACCGCGGTGTTGAAGGAGGAGAAATTTGTAGCGTCGGTGTAGACCTCGATGGTGAAGATGGCGGGGCCGATGTCTTTGCCTGTGATGTCGAACGTGATGGTGTCGTTGGTCAGCGCGCCGTTGGCGGCCGCAGTGAAATCGACGCCGCCGAGTCCGGTCGGGTCCAAGGCGATGGCGTTATCAGGTCCGTCCCAGTCGAGGGTGGTTTTCAGAAAGTAGCCACTCGGGAAGGACCCCACGGAAAAGCTCCCGCCACCCGCTTGGGCGCTGGCGAGACTGTTGACCGGTTGGTTGTTCGCGGTGATTTCGAATTCCAGATCGCGTTCCCCGCCGAGGATTCCGGGACCGGAAACCGTTTGGAAATCCTGCGTGCCCATGAACGCCGGTCCGTCGGCATCAAGCAAGATCGACATGGGGGTGGTGAAATCATCGACCAGAAAGCAGGCGGGATTCGCCAGTAATCCGGTGTTCGCCACCGCCATGTCAGCCGCGGCGACCGTGATGTTGGACACAACGCCGTTGGGCCCGGCCGCATTGCCCGCCCCCATCGGTCCGACTTGGAAACCGGCCGGCACGGACACTTGCAAGTCGTAGGTTCCGGCAGCGACGCCGGTGAAAAGGAAGGCACCGTTGGCACTAGTGGTTTGCGTGGCGACCACAGCACCAGCGCCATCGACGAGGGCGACGAGCACACCGGGGGCGCCGCTGGCCTCGGTTGAAGACTGAATCCCATCGGCATTGCTATCAAACCATACTTGGTTGCCAATGGTGGCCGCAAAAGCGGGAAGACTGAAGAATCCAACGGTCAAAGCCAGAAGGAACACTTGGATTTTAAGGGCAGTGGGACCCATTGTCATATTAGTTTTCATGTGAATATATTAACTTTCGCTGTAATCACCCAATTGTTACCAAACACGGCAACCACCTGGGGGTTTACGTGTTATTAACAAGATTTCAACAGGTGTTTTGTAAAAATATGGAGTTCCTAAAGAAACTTCCAGTAAGTAATGGACTGGTAGCTCTTTTTTACGGCATAATGCGCTCGTAGCATCAATATGTACCACATGTCCTGAAATATTGGCATTAAAAATTGACAATTTGGACTGCGAAACCACGGGGAATCCGCATAAAGTCGGTGCGTTCAATACCTTAGGACGCAAAACTTTTTGAAGCCCGCGGGTCTGGGTCATGAGATGCCTGCCCATAGAAAAAGCCCGCCAAAATGGCGGGCTTTGTCAATCCGAACAAGGTCCGGCAACGGCTCGGGGCCGTTTCTTAGTGGTGGTGGTCGTGCCCATCACCACCAGCAGCGGGTTCGGGGATGTCGGTGACCATGCACTCGGTGGTCAACATCAAACCGGCGATGGACGCGGCGTTCTGCAACGCGGTACGAGTCACTTTGGTCGGATCGATGACCCCGGCTTTCACCAGATCTTCGTATTCGAGGGTGGCGGCGTTGAATCCGTGAGCACCTTTCTTCTCGGACACGCGTTTGGCAACGACGCTGCCTTCGTGTCCGGCATTTTCCACGATCTGGCGCAGCGGGGCGGCGCAGGCGCGGCGGATGATTTGTTCGCCGATCGCCTCGTCACTTTCGGACTTGGCTTCTTTAATGACGTCGCGGGCGCGCAGCAGAGCGACACCGCCGCCGGGAACGATGCCCTCTTCGACGGCAGCACGGGTAGCGTGCAGGGCGTCTTCAACGCGGGCTTTCTTTTCCTTCATCTCGATTTCGGTGGCGGCACCGACATTGATGACGGCCACGCCGCCGGCCAACTTGGCGAGGCGCTCTTGGAGCTTTTCGCGGTCGTAGTCTGAGGTGGTTTCCATGATGCCGCGTTTGATTTGCTCGACGCGCGCCATGATCGCTTTAGATTTGCCGCCGCCTTGGACGATCACGGTTTTATCTTTGTCGATGCTCACGCGCTTAGCCGAACCGAGGTCGGCGATGGTGAGGTTCTCGAGTTTCACGCCAAGATCTTCGGAGATGAACTTACCGCCGGTGAGGATGGCAATGTCTTCCAGCATGGCTTTGCGGCGATCGCCGAAGCCGGGTGCTTTGACGGCGCAGGCGGACAGCGTGCCGCGCAGTTTGTTAACCACGAGGGTCGCGAGCGCTTCGCCTTCGGTGTCTTCGGAGATGATGAGCAGCGGACGGCCTTGTTTGCTGATCTCTTGGAGGAGGTTCAGAATCTCGGACAGGTTGCTGATCTTCTTCTCGAACAGGAGAATGAAGGGGTTTTCGAGGTCGCACTCGCGGTTTTCTTTGTCGTTGGCGAAGTGCGGGGAGAGGAAGCCTTTATCGAACTGCATGCCTTCGACCAGGTCGAGGGTGGTGTCGATCGACGTGGCTTCTTCGACGGTGATGGTGCCGTCTTTGCCGACTTTGTCCATGGCTTCGGCGATGATCTCGCCAATCTCGGACTCGCCATTGGCGGAGATGGTCGCGACTTGGGAGATCTCGTCGGTGCTTTTGACCGCTTTGGATTGCTTGTGCAGATTCTCGACGACTTTGACGACGGCCGCGTCGATGCCGCGTTTGAGGGCCATAGGATTGGCACCGGCGGTGACATTTTTCAGGCCTTCGCGGTAGATCGCCTCGGCGAGCACGGTGGCGGTGGTGGTGCCGTCGCCGGCGTTGTCGGAGGTGCGCGACGCCACTTCACGAACCATTTGCGCGCCCATGTTTTCGAACGGGTCACAGAGTTCAATCTCTTTGGCGACGGTGACACCGTCTTTAGTAATAGTGGGGGAGCCGAACGACTTGTCGATGATCACGTTGCGACCGCGCGGGCCCATGGTGACTTTAACTGCGTCGGCGAGTTGGGCCACACCGCGCTGGATCGCGCTGCGGGCATCTACATCGTATTTTACGTCTTTAGCTGACATGTGAGTGGTTTCCTTACTTCTTTTTCAAGATGCCGAGGACGGAGTCCTCGCTGAAGAGTTGGTGGTCGGTTCCGTCGATGGTGACGTCAGATCCGCCGTATTTCGGGATAAGGACGGTGTCGCCTTTCTTGACGTTTTCGACGTCAGGGCCGATGGCAACGACCTTTCCTTGTTGGGGTTTTTCTTTGGCCGAGTCGGGCAGGTAAATGCCGCCGACGGTTTCGGCTGCGTCGGTGTCCGGCTTCACGAGGATCCGGTTGCCTAAGGGTTTGATGGTCATATTGAGTTCCTCCGGTTTCCCGGTGTAAATTGATGTTTTCGGCCCGCGTTCCTGCACAAAGGAGCGCGTTCGAGCAAGTCTCAATGGCGGAAAAGACTGCCGGTCGTCCCCGGTCGTGGGCGGCATCGCCATTTTCGTGGCCCTACTCCCCTTACATTTTGGGTCCCGCTCCGGCAATTTGGTCCGTGTTTCGGTGGAAAAATGCCTGAAACACGCTATCGGGATGGAATGTTCAGATCTTTCAACAACCCAGCCCGGCGGGCGGTGCTCGTTCTCCTCTGCCTCCTCCCGGCCTCGCTGTTTGCCGCAGATCACGTGGACTGGCGCCAGTAATTCGGCCTGGGAGACCGGCGCCAACTGGGACAACGGCACCGGCCCTCTCGCAGGCGACGCTGCCCTCCTCAACGCGGGCAGCGATGTCGATTACTCCGAGTCCACCGCACTGAACTACATCCGCATCAGTTTCAGTCCGGCGGCACCTTGAACGTCACCGACGGCGAACTAAAAGCCAACGCGGCCGCATGGGTCACTTCGGACCTCAATCGCACTGTCCGGCAAACCGGCGGTCTGGACGGCCTCAACGTCGTCCGCCTAGGCGGGGAGCCCAGTGGCAACGGAATCTACGAGCTGTCAAATGGCGCGTTCAGAATCGGGCGATCCCGAAGTGGAAAGTCTTTGGTGCTCGGCGGGAACGGCACCGGTTCCCTGACCATCTCCGGCAGCCGATTCCTCACTCGATCGGCCATGTCGCTCGACAACAACGCGACCGTCGGTCAGGCCGGGGGCGTACTTTTTGAACAGAGAGCAGCTTGGGATTGTCATTTGTCTATGGATTTGGGTAAGCGTCACACCGTGAAGTCGGAAAACAGGATCATGGCCCAGACGCGTCGCTTTTTTGCGATTGCCTATCTCACCGCCTTGGAAACCACCCGACAGCCAATCTGCCTGATTCTGGCCACCATCAGCGTGCTGACGATCGCGCTGTTTCCGGTGATCATCGCGCACAAGATGGGCGATGCCGGCAAGCTGATTCGCGACAGCGCGCTGGCCACCCATTTTCTGATCGGCTTGGTGATGGCCACCTACGCGGCGAGTTCGACGATTGTGAAGGAGATCCGCAGTGGCACGGTGTCGTCTATTCTCAGTAAACCGGTGTCGCGCGAGCTGTTCCTGCTGGCCAAGTTCGCCGGTATCGCGGCGGTGATGTTGGTGTTCTCGATGATGGCAAGCATGGCGACGTTGCTCGCCGAACGCGCCGGCGCAGAGAGTTTCAGTATCGATAAATACGCCCTGTTTCCCCTGCTGTTCTCGGTGCTACTCGCCTACTGCGTGGCCGGGTTCATCAACCACCGCACCAACCGGCCGTTCACCTCGAACGCGTTCTGGCTGATGGTGATGGCCGTGTTCATGGCCTTCATCGTCGGCGGCCTGTTGAACGAAGGCGGCCGGATGACCGCGTTCGGCAGCAAGTACGACTGGAACCTGCTGCCCGCCTGCGCGCTGGTGGCCCTCGGCGTGCTGTTGCTGCAAGGCATCGCCACCGGACTGGCGATCAAACTCGAAGCGGTGCCGACGCTCAGCATTTGTTCGATCTTGTTCATGTTAGGCCTGATGTCCGACTTTCTGTTCGGCACGCACCGCGACGAAAGCGTGCTGGCGGATATCATGTACACCATCGTGCCGAACTGGGGCCGGTTCTGGATGGCCGACATGCTCACCAATCCCGGCGTCATCCCGTGGAGTTTGGTCGGCACCACCGCCGTCTACGCCGGACTCTACCTCGCCGGCGTGCTCGCCATCACCCTGTTCGTTCTGCGTCTCATCGAGATCAAATAGCTTAAAAAAGGAAACATCATGGGCAAACTCATCGCACGCATTCTGGTACTCGTCCTCCTCTACCTGCTCGGCTACGCCGGGCTGCGGTTCTTCGGCATTTTGGAAGCCAAGTCCGTCTTGTCCGCGAGCAACCCTGGCGAGTCGGTCACCCAGATCCATGTCGCCGAAGACAAACCCGCGTTCGTCGGCTTGATCTACAAACCACTGTGCGAACTCGAAGGTGTCGCCTACGGCGTTCACGACATCAGCAAGAACAAGAAGTCGCAGCCGTCGCTCGACGGCGGCACTTCATCGCCATGAACAGCTGAAAGGGGGCGAGAAGACATCGAGCATCAGCTTTCATCTATTCAGAAACGACCGTTCAAGTAGGCGTGAAAGCGCGTGCTTATCACGTACCAATTGCAGGGTCTCCACCGAACTTAATGCAGCGTTTAAGAGCGCCTTAAGATCTGATTTTTGGTTCGGATATAATGTGCAAAAGGCATCCGCTTGATATTTGTGCAATCGACCATCGAGCCATCTCTCACCGGAGGAAGAGGTCCAAAGCAAGGCCTCCTGCGACGTCGATAGCACGCCGTGCCAATCATGGCGTCTCGCCTGCAAATCAAGCTCCAAGAGGTACCATAGCGATGTCGAAATCGAAGCGGTGTTTTTCCACAAGGCAAACTGATAGCGGAAGCCTATTGGATCACCGGCCAACCACGCCGTGAACAAATCATGAGCCATCCTCCACAGCCTCAGCCGATTCCGGTCGCCAATCAAAAACAAACTGTCGAGCAGGGCTTGAAGAACGTTTTTATCTGATTTGCTGCCGTCAAGTATCCGCAAAACTTCGAAGGTGACCCGAAAATATAGCGTCACCCCCAAACCAAAAGGTTTGTTGAGCTTTTGCATCTCCTCCACCGAATCATCCAGATAGGATTCAGCCACAACATCATTACCCATTTGCCACCAGACAAGCCCCACGTAAGAGGAAGCGCTACAAATAGGATCATTTAAATCGTTGATAAAATAATGGCTGCCTCTCAGTTCTGAAGCCCGAGGAGATGCCAGGATCTTGGAGCAGTAAGTCAACGCCTTTTGGTACTGGCCCATCCAGAAACAAGTGACGCCCAACGGCAGCTCACGCAAGGGAGCAAGTAGAGGGTCATCACCCCGATGAGGTTGGCTAAGTGCTTGAGCACACTCATACGCCAATCCGAGCCGCCCAGAAAAGAGGAGATATCTCCACGAACGGCTAAACAATCGGAAGGCGATGCCAAAAGGCAGATTTGGCATATACCCACGCCACCCGGCCCGAACTGCAAGGCCACGGATCTGCTCTGCCCGAGGATCGGAATACCCGTTAATTCCCATCCAAGCAACCGCGGCCAGGTTTTTCAAAACTTGCTGCATATCCTCACCCAATGCAGTGCAACATTCAGGACGCAATCGGGCTCCCTCACAATCATACAAAAAAAACGGATGGATGATCGACAGGATATAAGAGGGGTTTCGATGAGGTAACGATCGGAAGGAATCAACATGACGAATCGCGTGATAGGCCCGATTCCATTGAGAGTTCACAGTGAGGCTATAGACGAACTGCTTCAGTTCGTCAGAGTTTCCAAGGGGAGGGCCATGGCGAGTAAACCGGGGCGCTAGACCCTCAATCACAACCGTTGCCACAATCTTTCGGAGAGGAACGCCCCCTGAATCCACCCCGGATATAACCGGCTGAAGAACAAGGCTGGGGGATAATTTTCCGGCTTGCCGTTCGATCCAACCAGCCCGCTCGAATCCCAGCAAGGCCCGAGACAACGAGTGTTGGACGTTCGGCACAGTAAGCGATGCGGACTGAGAGCCACTCGATTCATGCTCTAAACGAGAAATCAAGTTGGAAGCAACGGCGTAGATGAACTTTTCGTCAAGGGGGGCAACCATCTGACCGAAGAGCAGAAATAAAGCTTTCTCAGCCGGACTGCAGAACTTGAATAATCGTTTATACATGGCTGAATTCACCCCGCCCAGAGCCTTGCGAGCCCCATTGAATTCGATCAGAAGAGGACGAAGCTCACGCTTTGATGTGGCAACGAGCATGGGTGACTCCACCAATAAAAAGGGGATAAGACCACTTGGCACGGGCACAGCAGCCGCTGCATCCGAGCCGGCGGGCTCTGGAGGAAGCGTAACCGCTTCCCTTAGCTTCAGTTCATTAAAATGAAATGCCATTGCATTGAACTGAGACGCAAGTTCCTTTCCGCAAAAAGTCGCATTGATCATAAGAATGGCTTTCCGAAATTGAGATTTACGCCGAACCGAAGAGGCCTTCATTCTTAAAGCCAGAAGTTCCATCTCCAGACATCGCAAAGGAGCAGACAACTCGCGCAAGATCGCCATCTCCCTTTCGGGCGGGAGCCCAAGCAGATCAAGAAAGACAATCCTTGGAGCCATCTCACTAGCGGATTGGCCCACTGGGCCTGAAAGAAATTCAGCAAGCAGGAGGTTCTTCGGCGCCTTCCCACCCAACGACACCAAATACTGATTCAACGCGTCCATTCCAGCCTCTGCGAAATTCCACTTCGTCAAATTCCGCTCAGAACCAACACTGCTCATAAACTCCTCGAACACCTCGGCTTGCCCAAAACCCGGCAACCCCATGAAAACGCAGAGGATTGAATCGCCATCCTCAAAGCATGAGGAAACTAAACCAGCCTCTTTGTTACTGGAGATTGCCGCTTGGCCTCGCCACGAAGATTCTTCGACGATTTCAAAAATTGAAGCATTCAATAAAGCGGCCAAGGCGAGTAACTCTGCCGGCCTCTTGCCAGGTTCGCCTCGGAGTACTTTATCCAGCCAACTTTTACTGAAGGCACCATTGGACCGCGACGCCAAATCCAGTTTTACCGTCGCCCAAGCCATCCCCTTGTAGCCGCCCGAAGTTTTATTTAAATCCAGTTCAAACGCATACTTTTTGCGAATGAGTCTCTCGATTGCACCCCCCAAAGGGTCTAATACGACTGCCATTTTCAGCCCCTCCTTTTTCAACAAAGGTCAAGCATCAAGCCGAATTTTTTACAAGGTAAAAGTGATGAAGCTAATTCGCCCACCCGATCCCCTTTCAACAAGAACCCATGTACGGCTACACCCCAAATCACCGGTTGTCCAAGTGGGCAGCCAATCAACATCAACCAACACCAACAAACAGAACACCATGAAAAAAATTCTCGTAGTCATTGCTCTTTTTGGCTTTATCGCCCCTGCGGGGTTCGCTCAGGAGGGGAAAATTCGTCAAGCATCGCAAAACCGAATCGTCAAAGCAGCTGCTGACGGCTCCTTGACATTTTCTGCAACCGGCAAGCCTGGCGACGTTTTCAAGATAAAGGTTGGCGGAAAAGACCAGTTCCAACTCGTTTTCCCCCGCAGAGAACAAAACACCTTTATTATTCGTCAAGTGATCGCACATTCTGGAGGCTGGTATACCTTCAGACTTCGTTTTCCTCAGAGAAGTATCGACTTGTATGAAGGCGGAACGGCACGGGTAGTTCGTAGCTCCGGAGGGAGCAACCTCGTTATCGATGCGGATCGTATTGTTCGATAACCTGAACCTCCCGTTACATCGATAGACAAAATTCGCTGGCCTGGATTCTCCAGGCCAGCCATCTTCTTTCAAGAAATCCAATGAAACTTTTGATATCACACGCCGCATGCATCTCTTTTGGCTGCCTTATTGCCTACGTATATGTATCTCAGCACACACTCCATTCAAAAAATACCATCACGGCTGTCGATGTTCGCCCGGAACCTCAAAGTTTCACCCCATACCAAAACCACAAAAACACTGCAGCTTCACTACAGGAACCGAACTTTTCGTTGGTAGAAAATGTAATAAATGACACCGACACTCCCGCTATGGTTTCGACCCAAGCGGTTTTAGACCGCGTCGAAGTCGATGTGACGGGAGATGTATTATTTGATCTTGAACGGGACTTGTCTAGCTTAGATGAGGCGCTAGAATTTTCTGAAAATCAACTCTATGTGTTGTCCGAATATGGCGAATTCATCTCCATGTTGGATACGAAAGATGACTCAAAAAACCACGTTCTTGCCCTTCTGGAAGAGATCGAAATTCATGGACCTGAATCTGAACAATCTGAGCATTTGGAAAGTTCGCTTCAGGCTCTTTTGGGATCTGAAACCTATGCAGCGTTAGGCAAGTACAGAGAAGATGCTCCAGCACGCCATGCGCTCCAAGAGTTTCAAAACCATCTTGGGCATCACAGTCCGGTCAATGCAGCACAAGCTGTATTGCTCAAACAGAACTTTCAAAAGCTCCACGATCTTGAAGTATTTGCGGTTGAAGACATATCCGCAAACCCCGATGCAGAAGCCAATGCCAAGCTGGATAATTATTATAGCGCGATGAATGATATGTTCACCGAGGTCAGCCCCTCTCTCTCTCCGACGCAAAGGTCTTTTTTAAAATCTCACCTCCAGTTAAAATTTTATCGAATGGAAGAGGTGGCCATCGCTTTGGAAATCCATGCTGCGGTGGAACAAGCGGCCATGAAACCTGAATGGCATGAATAAAATACGCTCTGGAACATAAGACCCTGTGTTTCGGGAGCATGCAGGCTTGTGGCCTCTCGGTGATACCAGCGTGGGCGCTGCACCATATCCAGCAAAACTACCACGCTGAAGTCTCCTGCCGCTGAACGAAAACCGGGCAAACTGTGGAATCTTGGTGCGGAAACATCGTCGAGGGCATGGCGCACCCGATCTCAACCTGACCACTGGTTCGAAAAACCCCCTGCGAAATGGAACAAGGATGGGAGTTTGTTTATCCAGATCTCGGCAGCACCGATATGCGCGGCAAAATGGCTTTCGATCCCTCAATATCACCCAAGCAGCGTGCTCAGCGAGTAAATACATGGGGGAGAGAAAGGCCTCTAG
>Ga0209828_1001655_pt1 | contig 19828 bp, 15 predicted proteins | sample MaitaG_FD_187429 | JGI IMG/M metagenome (GOLD analysis project Ga0209828, IMG submission 187429) | Marine algal microbial communities from Maine, USA - Maine_Asex2 metaG (SPAdes) (version 2) | ecosystem: Host-associated > Algae > Red algae > Unclassified | place: Maine, USA | collected 2015-01-05 | reverse complement strand
TGCTTCGTGATGAAGAAGGTGCACGACAGTGGGGATTATTGTGACTTGTGCTTGACTATTGTTCCAGACAGACGAGAACAAAGAAACCAGAATAAATAATTTATTGAATTTCATTTAATGACTATTTATTTAGATGACTTCATTGTCCAAAAGTATGCTGCGTGCTTAGCTTTTAATAATTGAAATTAAAGAAGTTATTACAAATCATTTTAAATAAGAATGGTGTAATTTTGCGGTACTATTCTGAATGGATATCAATATAATAAAGCCAAAACTATGGACTTTTCAAGAAAAACAACTTTTTTACTGCTCACTCTATTATTATCGGTAACATGTATCTACGGACAAGCAGAATTTATTACTAAATGGAAAACAGATAATCCTGGAGCGAGTTGTGACGCTTGTATTGAAATTCCCACGCAAGGAAGTGGTTACAAGTTAAATCTTGAATATCTGCCAGAAGGGTTTTATGTTTTACAACTTATCTTTAACAACAAGATTGAAAGTGTCAAGTTTCTAAAAATGTAGCATCTTGCAGCCAAATAATATGTAAGTATGGCTAGATACGATTTACAAGACATCATGAGCCTAGAGAAATACGTAAGAATTTCTCTGATAAATAAAATCACAGGCTTAAAAAGTGCCAACCTCATTGGCACTAAAAATAGTATAGGAAATTCTAACCTAGCAATATTCAATTCGGTGATGCACATTGGAGCAAATCCGCCGCTCCTAGGATTCATAATGAGGCCGTTGCTAGCGGAGAGACATACCTACGCCAATATAAAGGAGACTGGATACTTTACGATAAATATGGTTTCTACAGAAATACACAAACAAGCACATAAGACCTCAGCCAATTTTCCATCAGCTATTTCTGAATTCCATGCATGTGGTTTAACAGAAACATATATCGATGACTATCCTGCACCCTTTGTGAAAGAAAGCAAAGTGCAGATAGGTCTTTCCTTTCAAGAAGAAAGCCTGATTAAAGCCAATAATACCATATTGATAGTAGGTAAAATCGAAAAAATCATCTTGCCAGATACGGCAGCCAAAAAAGATGGAGATATTGATTTAGAATCTTTAGAAGCAGTAGGTATTGGAGGTTTAGATACGTATTATACATGCAAACGTATTGCCAGATATCAATATGCAAGAGTAGAAGAGGAGACTAAGAAAATAGACTGAAAGGCTAATCGCTCTTAAGCTCCACCTCCCAGGTGCTTAATCGCTCTACATGAATTAGGGCGTCCTCCTGCATAACATGACTCAGCTCGAATGTGTGTGATGTTTCAAAATGGTTTACTGTCTCTATAAGAGATTAATTCTTGTGTATTTGGTTCGTGCCACATCCGATAACCAATCGCTAAACTCACGTTGTTTTTATTACACGCACGTATGATTGATGTGCATTCATCAACACTCATTGCCATTATTTTCTCACACCACACATGTTTCCCAGCATTAGCTGATTTAATTATGTAGACCAGTTGGAACAACGATATAGACAACATCAATATCATCGTTATTAGCGATGTCTTCCATATTGTCATAGTTATAAAAACTTGCTTCTTTAATGTTGTATATTTTCTTTCATACTTGGTATTTTTTCTGGGCTGCCAGTAATGATACCTGATAGATGACAATGTTTTGCTTTTTGAAGCGCTGGAGCTAGTTGGCCGTTCGAGTAACTACCGAGTCCGACAAGTGAAATGCCTAGGCTGTTTGATTGATATGGCACATCTAGAGAATGCAGGTAGATTTTTACATGATATTATGCCACCAAGACCTAGAGCCCCAGACTTGATAATAAATTGTCTTCGTTTCATTTAATTATCTTTTTGGTTTATAGATAATGCATTCGAATCCTTTATTACTTTAATATAAACATTGATCTTTACTAATATTACTACATTTCAAGTCTTCTAGTATCAAATGATTAAAATAAAGGCAAACACTTAGAACAGATGAACTATTAAATGAAAATAATACCTGTGATCTATCATTCTAATTAGAGAACAATTCTTATGTCATCTGATAAGGATTTAGGCATTTTTAAAATGTGTAAGATCTGTTTGAATAATAAATGTTTCGTCTTTGTAAATTCAATAAATATTATGTATACCGACAAATATTCAGTATTCTATTGACCCACTTACTCATATATAAAATTATTTTATGACGACTATATATTGGCTAAGAAACGACCTTCGCATACATGACAACGAATGCATACAACGCACTCTGAAAACAGGACACCCCTTTTTGATGGTGTATATTTTTGATCCTAGACAATTCGGGAAATTGAAGATAGGTTTTCGAAAAACTGGTTATCTCAGATTTAAATTTTTATGTGAAACACTTTTAATATTAAGAGAAAATGTCGAAAAACTAGGTGGTAAATTGATGATATTAAAAGGTAAGCCGGAAACTATTTTAGCTGATCTTGCTAAGAAACAAAAAGCTGAGTTTTTATTTTTTCAAAAAGAAATAGCAAGTGAAGAAGTAGCGGTAGAAAATGCCATAGAAAAAAAGGTACCAAAGCATTGTAAACTTTGTTCCGTTTGGGGAAAGACACTCTATCACATTGAGGACTCTCCTTTCCCACCAGAGAATACACCGTTAACTTCCAAAGCATTTCGATTGAATCTGACAAAAAAAACTGAAGTGCGTCCTCTTATTTCAACACCAACCGATCTCTCACATTGTATAAAATTCCGAGAATGGGGGATGCTTCCTACTCCGAAAGAAATGGGCTTTACCAAAAAAGAAATAATTGATGCTCCTACGGAAACATTTCATGGTGGTGAGAATGCTGCGCTTGCTCGTTTACAACAGTATACCTTTGAGACAGAACAATTAACCAGTTATCGTTGGACCCGAAACCGTTCTTTAGGAATGGATTATAGTTCTAAATTCTCTCCTTGGATGGCTTTAGGAAGTTTGTCACCTAGAATTATTTACTGGGAAGTGAAACGATATGAGAAAGAGATAAAAAAGAATGCCAGCACTTGGTGGCTGATATTTGAAGTCGTGTGGAGAGATTATTTTAAGTATTCTGCTATTCGTCATGGCAACAAAATTTTTGCAAAAGGAGGAATAAAAAATAGATCGGTAGAATGGACTTATGACAAAGAATTATTTGAACGGTGGAGATTAGGTAATACAGGCATTCCATTTATAGATGCGCATATGCGACAATTAAATGATACAGGATTTATGTCTAATCGAGGCCGAGTGAACTGTGCCAGCTTTCTTACCCGTGATTATAAAGTCGACTGGCGTTGGGGTGCAGCTTGGTTCGAAACCCAACTATTGGATTATGATGTCTGTAGTAATTGGATGAATTGGAATACTCAGGCAACCGAAATCTGGTATACGAATCCAGTTCATCAAAGCCTCAAATACGATAAAAAAGGAGAGTATGTTAAAACTTGGTTACCCGAACTAAAATTCGTTGACGGACCAATCGTGCATGCACCTTGGTTGTTAAACGATGAAGAAAAGAAAGAAATCGAATATCCTGAACCAGTAGAGATTTATAAAAAATGGGCTCGATCAATTAATAATATAATTAAGGCACAAGAAAGCGCGATGATAAAGTTGAAGAAAAGACCTGACAAAAAAAATCCTCAAACTTTATTTGATAAGCCTGAGGATTAGATTTATTTGAATCTAGTAATTAAGTATAACAATTAAATTTTTACGCTTTTGCTTTGCGATTAATTCCTGTGGTAGCTAATTTGGTCATTTTCTTATCACCCCCATAGGTATTGTCTAAACACTTTTTCAAACTTTTTGCATCTTTTTCAAGTCCTAAGGACCTTGCAAATGCTGCAGCTGTACCATACCCAGCTATAGCATAATGAGTCATTCTTTGACTCTGAGCAATTATAGAAGCATCTTTTGCATCTTCGTCTCCAAACTTTTCTTCTAATACGTGGTGCTTAGCCTCTTCTACTAGACCTTTCATCCCTTTGCAAGTAACTCCAGTCGCCTTTTTATCATGCGATTTGCAAAGATCTTCAAGGATTTCCATTCCTTCTTCAATGCCTTGTATACTATTTTCTAGAGCAGTTTTAAGCTTCGTATTGGAAGCTGCTTTATGTAATTTTTTATGTATTGCTTTTGCTTGTTTATCAGCACTGTATAAGTCCCTCAATTCATGGAGATACAAATCTTTCAAATTTTTGATTGCCATATTTTCTTGATATTTTTTTTATTGTCAATATTGACGCTACTATTAATACTCAATTGTGGTTAAAATGTTCGGAATCTAATATTTTATTATATGATTAATTTCTATGCAAAAAAACACCTGCCTTAAGAGACAGGTACTTTTTATCTGTTTATTTAACTTTTGCATTTTCGAATATCGCTTCTAAGCTTTGGGTTCGATCATGATTACTTCTATTATTTCTCTGTGCCACAATTTGATCGTATTCAGGCGTTCCAATTTTTATATAGGATTCTCTTTACTCGCATCTACAAAATTCTCAATTATGATATTTAACCTACAGTTCGGACCTGTTATGTTCATAGCATTGCAATCTATCAGGTAGGACACCCAATTCCAGTACCACACCACTAGATAGAGCAGTAGGAAATGCTTAATCTCAAAATAACGGTACATCGAGGTCTCGTTAGAGCCCATCTCTATAGCCAATTTCTTTAAGTAAGTAACTCAAAGCCTATCGCATACAATAGAAGAATGCTGTGGGTGATGATTCTCCGGCCTAATTTGCTTTGTAAGGGGTTAAGCAAGAGACCCTCAGGAATGGATATGTCAGATAAATTGAACACTATCCTATCAATATTTGACAATTACTAACTGACCAATATTGTTTTTGGGAATAATGGCCTTTCAAAAAAAGAAAGTTCTTTCTGTGAGACTTGTAGTCTTATAGTAGCAGAAGTGCTATTTCTTGCATAAACGCATAGCAATGTACCTAAACTTAACCTACACTCAAGATCTTAATCTCCACTCTTTGGTTTTTCTTATTCGCTTCCTCAGAGGTGCTCCTCAGAAGAGGTTTGCGTTTGCCATATCCATAATAGCTAATGCGATCTTTATCTATACCTTTTGTGATAAGATAAGAAGCAACAGACTTTGCCCTACGTTCTGACAAGGCATCACAATATTTATTTTTAGGTTTTAGATTTGTGTGACCGCCTATTTCTATACTGACATCTTCGTGGGATTTCATAAAGGCAAACACTTCATCTAAAGTCGGGTAGAATGAACTCGCCAGCGTTTCAGAATCTGCTGTAAACTGAAGGTCAGGAATACGGATTCTCTGTCCCTTTTTAATCGTCTTTCTATCCAGTTCTTCAATAATTTTCGCCTTCTTAGTAACACTTGCTGTAATAGCTACTTCCTCCTCTTTTACTTCAGGCTTCGGTTCTTCCTTCGGCTTTTTACGTTTATGCGGAGGAACAATATTATCATTTTTCTTTATAGGTTTTGTACTCGCAAGCTGTGGCTCTTCATCACAATTGTAAGCAACAAATGTACTGATGTTGTCCATTAATATATGACCATTGTAGGGCACAAGAACAGGCGTCTTATAAAATGCCTCAAACGTTATAAATCTATAAGACGAATTTGCCTCAAATTCCAATGTATATGATTTCCAATCACTATTTGTTACTGGCGCAGATTCTACAAGCAACTGGTTTTGATCACAGAAACCAGTCCCTCCCCAGACACGCAACACAGAAGGAGTGACATAGTTACTAACAGACCCACTCATGTGCGAGTTACTCCAGTAATTGTCAGAACGCGCAAGATCCAAAGTAAACGAATAGCACATCCCTGATTCTAGTGGTGTCGGCAAGCGCTGCGCTACAGACTCCCATGTTTCGTTATCACGCACAACCATTCCCAAGTACGTTTCCCCATCATTTGCCAAAATATCATTCTCCCAAAACCCTTTAGGATGGATATCTGGTGGAGATTCGTTCGGGAAAGAAGACCTACCACAATCTCGCCATCCCTTTGGGACATTTGTCGGAATAATTCCATTTATATATTGTCCCTGCGTAGGATTTCCCTCCAAAGACGGATTTTTCAATTCAATGTTTGTCTGCGCCGAAAGACCAAATGTAGTAAGCATCAACGAAACAAAAAGTATAGATTTAAAATTTTTCACGATATAGTTTTCCTTATGTAACTATGTAATAATCGAATAAAGCTGTCCAATAGTTGCTATAAATTAAGGAATTTACCTTTCCTTAACGCAAATATTCGATAAAATTTAGAAATATTCAGATTAAGCAAGAGTAGAGCAAGCAAAAATGCCATCATGTTAATAACGAGAAAATAAGCTCCTTATTTTTTTGAAGCATCATTTTTAGGGCGTGCCAGCAAGCTGTCAGGCTTTTCAGGGGTTCCGTCTCAGTAAACTGAGACCACGCAAGCGTGCCCTTACAATCCTTCACGCAAACCGTTTGAACAAGACTAAAAACTAGGTATCATGGCATCATGGTTTCCAGGCTTCTAGGCATTAAAGAACAAATCTAACGTCTAGGGTCAAACGTCTCACTTAATACCAATAATTCACTTTCAAGATCAAAGCTCTATTATTCGACGTTAAATTCCTGCCAGTAGAAATGCCATTGAACACATCATAGTTGTCTACGAAAACTAAAAATATATCAGACATAGGTGAAAATCGCCATTGTAATCGGGAGTTTATACCCAAGAATTCATTTTGGTCGACATATTGGAACAAGGTTGTCCATAAAAGGTTTCTGCTAAAACCAATTTCTAATTTACTCAGAAGCGCAGTTATAATTTCGTCTCCAAAAGGTTCAGGAAAGTCCAATTTATTCCATTGGTACCCAAATCCTAAGTTACCCCATGGCTGCACACGAAAATTTATTTCCGTGTTTGCTCTATTCAAGGTGCCATTATAAAACCCTCCAACCTGACCACCAACTCCAAAATTTATCAGTTTACGTTCATCAGAAGAATACGATGCAGACACACTACTGAAGTTATATCTCTCAGCGGGGAGAGGTTCGCCTTCAGAAACAAATCTGAAAGGAAACAAGAGATCAATGTCGTTATATGCTAAGCCTAATTCAAGTTCTGCAGTATTTCTAAACGCAATAGAATAATTTAATTCATTGAACAGTTCATTAAAACTCCAATCTGAATTCGTGTAGTAGACGGATGTTGCGCTGATATTATGTCGTGTAATATTTCCCTTTGTAGGTCGAATTGTGTAGCCTAATCTGATGATATTATCATTAAATCCTACACGTATTACTGTATCTCTTACTGCATCATAGTTTCTGATCCTTTGCACGAATCCCATATCTGCAAAATAGTTTTCTTGAATTGTAGCACTTGCAAGTAAGAACTGCCACGACGGATTATTGTATTCGACGCCGTAGGTGAAGAAGGCAGTTTTCCTACGCACACCTGGTTTAAAAGAGTGGTTGATGTTCGCCCAAGCAGTCTTTTGTCCATCGTCGCTTATATAGCCAGCGTCGAAGCTACTATTTCTTCCGTAGTCTTGCCCAATGGTTTCGGTTCCATCAAATGCTTGTCTGTTTAGAAACAAACCTCTTATATAACTACGTCCAAAATTTTTCTGCACACTAAAGGCGCTCTGATTTTGAGCAAAGGTATTATCGCCTTCAAGCGAGTGAATATTCATAAGCCCAATCCTAGTTGTTTTATTTAAGTTGCCAGTAAGTCTTGCTCCATATAAAATCGGTACCGCCTGGCGATTTCTATCAAGACCTACTCTTCGTGAAAAAAATGGCCGCACAGCAGAATATCCAAAGTCAGCGAACAGATCTCCATTTTCTAGGAAAAATGTGCGTTGTTCAGGAAGGAAAATATTAAACCGCGTCAGATTGGTTACCAGTTCGTCCACTTCAATCTGAGAAAAATCAGGATTGAAGGTTAGATCTAAGTTTAAAGTAGGAGAGAGTGATACGCGTGCATCTAAACCCGCTGCAGTTTTGTATTTGGCATCTTCCCCTACCAACTTATTTACAGAACCTGTAACGAAAGGGATAAGATTATAATTTCCTTTTTTAGGAGTAGGTGCTTTATCAAAAACTAGTGCTCCTGCAAAAGCCACATCTGGGGGCCAAAAGGATTCTGGTACTGCCGTCCAATTATGAAATTCATTTTCGTTGATATGGTTTCGCACAAAATTCATTCCCCACTCTTTTACATTGGGACTAAATCGAAGTATTCTTAAAGGAATTGCCATTTCCATAGACCAAAAATCTTCCTCTACTTGCACCTCACTGTACCATTTATTACTCCAATCGCTGTTTATGTCATCAGGTGAACGTAATGCATCCCATTGTTGCCCAGCAGCTGTAACTCCGAATAGAAAACCGTTTGTTCTGGTATTGAGAGGGTCTAAGACAATTGCAATTCCATCGTTATCCCAATACTCATCGCGTTTCAGGGATTGTATAATTATATCTTCTTTTTGGTAGCATTTAGTAGCAACATAAAGGTTGTCGTTGTCATAGGTCAACATCACCTCTGTGCGCGGATCTGCACCTTCTGCAAAGAAGGGTACTTTCTGCCAAAAGTCTGTACCTATTTTCGCAAAGCTCCAAGCAGAGTCATCGAGTTTGCCATCGATAAGGATAGGTGTTGCTGTCTCTGATATTTCTAATCTAAAGACCTCTTTAAAATCTTCTACTGCGGGTTGCGCAGAAATAAGAAATGATAACAATAAAAATGTAACGGTCCAAGTTGTACGCACGACTTATAGTCTTTAGAGTGCAAAGCTAAGAATGATACTTTGAATGTTTGCATTATAAATAGAAAATAGGCTTGCCGAGCAGTCTAGAGTATAGAGTGTTTTTATCTAATTATGATAGTCATGTCCGAAATATTACAATTGATAGCTAAATGAATTATAAGTATATGATATAAGGTAACTTTAGAAGTCGCATGCATGTTAAATAGCTAGACAAATCACAACTATGAAATCATTAGGATTATTAATATGTATAGCTTTTATGCTGCAATTAAATACAGCCATTTCACAAACGAACATCAAGGATATAAAAGTGGAAACGAGAGAACATAGTTACGGAATTGCAGGAGCGCAAGCACCTGAATTGAAGGTTGCTAGTTGGATAGATGGAAGTGGAAAGAAAATATCGGATGTTAAGCTTGCCGACCATGCGGGAAAATTTAAAGTTATCTATTGTTTTCAATCGTGGTGTCCGGGATGTCACAGTAGGGGGTTACCGTCCTTGCAAATAATGACGAAAGCGTTAAAGGACAATGATAAGATTGTTTTTATGGCAGTACAAACGGTGTTTGAGGGGAAACATGCGAACACGTATGAGCGTATGATAGAAGTTAAAGAGCAATATGATTTAGATATCCCTTTCGGGCATGACGAGGGAGATGCTTCTACTAGAAATATCTCTAGTGTCATGCACGATTATCGTACGGGAGGAACACCATGGTTTATTTTGATTGATCAAAATAATAATGTGGTGTTTAATGATTATCATTTGAATACTGAGAAGACGATTGAGTATCTGCTTACGATTAAGTAGCGGGATTTGCCGGATTTTAAGCCTTACAAGTCTTGACTTCTACCTCAAACACGCTGCTCTCTCAAACTCCCCAAGTCTTTTTTAATCCAACTTAAACTTTATCGGAATAGTGTACTGCACGTGAACAGGCCTACCGTTCTGTTTTCCTGGAGACCATTTAGGTAGTTGACTAAGGATATTTCTTATTTCTTTGCCACAACCTCCTCCTATATCCCTTTTGGTTTTTATGTCTTTGACATTGCCATCTTTATCAACAACAAAACTGGTAACAACACCGCCTTCTATTCCATTTTCTTTTGCAGCTATTGGGTATCTGAGTTTAGAGTATATAAAACTAAGGAGAGCCTCCTCCGTACACTTTCTTCTCTCCGATTCATCTGTATTCTGAGAGCACGTTGCAAAACAAGGCATGCGCTCTGCTCGGAATACAAGTTCTACTTCAGGTTCTGGAACTGGTTCAGGCTTAGGGGCAGGAGGTGTAACTTTTGTCTTTGTTGTCGTATCTACAGTGGGAACAAAAAATTCCTCTGTTGATTCTTTAGTTATTACATTGTCGTCTTGTATAGGCTCCTCTTTTGCTTCCACAAAATCGTCTTGTTCGTCTATCTTTTCGATGATGTCTTCAGGTTCAGGAGCTTTTATTGGAGGTGTTTTTACTTTCTCTGAGTGAGGTGTTCGGATTGGCTCAATAAGTATGTCATCCTCTGGAAGCACCTGGTATTCCTCAGCGGTAACCACCATTGATTCTGTTTGAAAAATTATGATCACACTAAGGAGTGCAACGATAAATCCTACTTTCAAAAAGGCAGAGCGGTTCCTGTCCCAAGTTGGGTATTTGTGCGTATTCATAAGCTTAATTTAATTTAGGTATTATCTATTAGATGATAATAAAACTGAAAAGGTTGGTCAGTGCTTAATAATCTTTTTAGATTTACCTTTTACATAAACTATAAAATGCCTAGACCAAAAAATAAAACGGACTTGTTACAAGCTGCAGAAACAAATTTTAACACGCTGTTAGAGCTTGTAAACACATTTCCGATAGAACAGCAAATGAGAGAGTTTCCAAAAGGAACGTTGAATAGAAATGTACGAGATGTTCTAGGGCATTTACAACAGTGGCATGTTATGTTGTTGCAGTGGTATAAAGTAGGAATAAAAGGGAGAAATCCAGAAATGCCAGCAAAAGGATATACTTGGCGAACTTTACCTGCATTGAATACAGAGATATGGAAGCAGTGTCAAAATATGGAATTGGAACAAGTTCAGAAAGAACTTAAACGTTCATTCAAAAAGTTGCACGCTATAATAGTTTCACATTCAGATGAGGAGTTATTCCAAAAGAAAAGATATAGCTGGACAGGTTCCACTTCACTCGCGGAGTACTTAATATCAAATACTTCAAGCCATTATAACTGGGCGATCAAATTGATTAAAAAAGCTATGAAATAGTCGGGTTGATTCTTGAGATTTAAACGTGGAGGTAAAATTAGAAACCTTAGTTCGTTACTTTATATGTCAATAGAGGACTGATCTTTCTGTTTTCTAAAATACTTACATGTACCTCGCCTCTTATTTTGGTTTTGGAAAAGTCTATTGTGTATACATTCCCCTCTTTTGTAAATGCACTTGGTGATCTCTTCTTCCCTTTAAATAAAATGAGCTCTTGATTAGGACTTAGTTCCACTTCAATGGAGAAGGATTCTTTTCTAGATATTTTTCCACCAGAAGGAGAAAAGCGGATTACATTATTACTCAAATACGAGGCATGCATAAATGGAAGTTTAGAAAACGCTGAAGCATCTAGAGGCGTATCCAGAAGTTGCCATTGTGGATCAGTGGGATGATGGGACATGATAAATGTTTCGGGATCAATCATAAAGAATCCGTCACCGAGGTTTTGATTTTGCCCCATTCCTGTAGACCAAGTAACGTCAAATAATGCCCATTCGTCATCTATCTTGGCAGCATTCCACGCATGGTTCCCCCGTTTATGTACTTTTCCAATGTTGTTTGGAGAAAACCGGGCGAAGCCACTTATGAATTCAGTTTCTATACCTATCTGTTGTAGCATTGCTTGAAAAATCCAAGCATAATCTTGACATACACCTTTCTTCTTTTTTAAAGTGGTGTTGATCGCATCTGTAATACGATTTGCTTTTATCTGCTCTAGTTCTTCTTGCGAATCTGCAGTAATTCTTTCTCGGCGTCCATTTCTTTTTTCTACAAATACCTCTTTTTTGGCCATATCATAGGATATGTTTTTTGCTAGCCAAGTAAATATAGCTCTTGCTTTTGATTCTTGGTCTTGATAAGGAGATGCAAGATCGTTTGCAAGTGTTTTATAGTCTGTCGAATAGTTATGCTGTAGTGCACTTTTATCTATTTCTGCATATTTCTGTGCCTGTATTGAAATAAAACTAAGGAATAAAAAGCAGGTGGTTAGCGTTTTCATAATCGCAAATTCTTATATATATATATTCTAATGTATAACATTTAATATAAAAAGGTAACCATTGGATGGAAAATTATGTGTGATAAATGAGAATCGTATAGGGTAGATGTAAAAAGAAAAAAGGCAGAACAATCGTTATTGCTACTGCCTTTAAAGCTATGGATTAATATTTCTTTTGTACTCTTGAGACGTGAATTACTCCAAGTGGTCACGATAATTAAAACTTTATATTTTGCTAACCTTGTAAAGATTAAAATGCACAGCATTTATGGACATAAATAACTGTACAAAAGGAATTCAAGAAAGCAAAGTTGTTGATAGAATTACTCCGAAATAAGGACACGTTAGAAATCCTGAATCGTATACTAGGACAAAGTATGTATTTCGATTGCCATATTTATCTAGCAATTGCATTTTGTCATTCTGAATTAGAGAATTTTAAAAAGGCAGAAGAAGCTGCAAACAGTGCTATTGCCTCGGAACCTGAATTTGTGGGCGGGCACAGAGTATTATCTCTTATTTAAAGAAGATCGGAAAAATTTGAATTAGCCTTACAAAGTATTAAACGGGCATGTGAATTAGATCCGAATCCAATAGATGACTTTGTCGAAAAAGCAGGCCTTTTGATACACCATAAGAAAAAATATATCTAAGCTGAAGAGCTTATACAGAATGCATTAAATCAAAATGCAGAGCATTATAAACCGAATAATTCAATCTTGTAATGATGTGCTGGGTAGACAAAAGTCCTATATGGGTTTACGATAGGAATAGGAAGGCATTCGTTAGGCTGTCGTCGTGCGCAGCATTAGGGCGGAACCTGCCTTTGTAGGCAGGTAGACTAGGCATAATTCTGAAGAATCATGCATCGTCCAAAATTACATTATTGCTAGAGACTACTACAGAGAAATACATAATACTAGTCCCTGCTAATAAACAAATCATAATAGTAGGCCAGTTCTGGTAGCTAGAAATTCCAGTTGTGTCCAAGACAAAAACAAGGCTTATTGCCATAAATAGAATTCTAAATATTTCCACAGAACTTGCCCAACGTTTTGCTTCTAAAATTCCTCCCCAACTTATGATCATCAAAAACACACCTATTGTCAATAAAATACGATGCCAATACACCATCGGGATTTTCAGATTGATGGTGAAGAATAGAAAAAGGATTCCAATAGCGACTTGGGCAATCAAATAGTTTTTAGAATTACCCATGGGAGTACTTATGTACTTCACTTGTTCGTCCAAATTATAGCCGATACGCCCTCCGTCTTTATAGGGCTCTAAGTCTCTAGGCCTCCATCCTAACGGCATAAACCAAATTCTAATTTTATCCCAGAAATAGCTTGTTTCCTTGGCATCATCCCATAATTGTTTCCAAAACTGGAAGTTTATATGGATAGGATTCCAAGTTCTAGGCGGGTGCGTGATCCCATAGCAAACTTCCTCCACTTCTTCCTCGAAGGATCCAAACCATTTGTCCCAAATGATTAAAAATTCAGAAAAATTCTTGTCTATGTATTGTGGATTTACTCCATGGTGAACGCGATGGTGCGATGGTGTTACAAAGTACTTTTCAAACCAACCTAGTTTTTTTATAACTGTTGTATGATGCCAATAGGCAAGCAGTAAATGAATTGCCGCAATCGAATATACAGCTTCAGGACTATAACCAACAAGAACCAAAATCCAATCAAAAAATGCAAATTGGAAAAGCCGCTGCGTGAAACTTGCTCGGATGCCTACAGAGAGATTCATTTCTTCTGATGAATGATGCGCCATGTGTGCTGCCCAAAAAATGTTTATGGTATGACCTATTCTGTGAAACCAGTAGAACACAAAATCCTGAAGCAACAATAAGAAAAGCAGACTATACCAGGTCAGAGGTATTTCTAAAGGTGTAATGCTGTATAGGTATCCATACCATTTATAGACAAAGAAGGCTACGCCTAAGTTGATACATTGGTTACCAATACCCGTCCCTAAATTTGTGATCGTATCTTGAAATGGATACTTCCCGTTTTTATTATAAACGCAATAGATAATCTCCATGATCAGTAGGAGGACAACAATAGGGGTTATAAATGCATATACATTCATTCACTTTATTCTTAGTGCTTTAAATTAATGATAATTTAAGACTAGGAATTTAAAAAATGACCGTAATATCTCCTGCAATGATTTCGGTACTAATATCAGGGAATTCTATTTCGGCATAGTACACATAAATTCCTGGGATAACATCCTTTTGATTAAATTGTAAATCCCAACCTTCCATCGAATTGATAAATACATCCTTTTCTATGAAGAACTAAAGTAGAAGTTCGTCGTCCTAATACTCTTTAAAAAGGTACAAAAAATAATTTAAATTTGAGATTTATGAACTCCATGTCTATTAATTAAAGGCTTAGCTTTGTAAAATGAGATACCTTATAACATTTTTCAGTTTTTTACCTCTTTTTATGTATTGCCAAAGCACTGTGGAAGAAAGTATCATACATGATGGTATACAACGCGATTACACGCTATACTTTCCCGCATCTTATGAGCAAAATTCAGAGGATTATGCCCTTATTTTTAATTTTCATGGATTTACATCTAACGGGGCGCAACAGCGATTGTACTCAAGGATGGATTTAGTGAGTGATACTGCACAAGTCGTTATGTGTTATCCAGAAGGTATAGATGCAGCATGGAATGTCGGGTGGAATTTTGGAAGTATGGAAGATGATGTAGGATTTACCGCTGCGATGATTGACAAGTTCGTCGCAGAGCACAGAATCAATTCTAAAAAAGTGTACGCATGTGGCATGTCGAATGGTGGTTTTTTTAGTTATAAACTTGCCTGCGAACTCAATGATAAAATTGCAGCTGTAGCATCTGTGACTGGAAGTTTAGTCCCAGGTCAAGATGCCGCATGTAATCCTGGAAGAGCCGTTCCTGTTCTAGAGATTCATGGCACTGCTGATGCTGTAGTCCCGTACGAGGGTTCTACTGGAGTTGCAATGCCTATAGAAGATGTTGTTCAATTTTGGGTAGATAAGAATGCTTGTGATGATGATCCAGATATTATAGACATCCCAAATACTTCCCTAACGGATGAATCAACTGCATCTATCTTTCGCTACAATACCTGTGAAAGCGACACAGAAGTTCAATTTATAAAGATTGAAAACGGAGGTCATACTTGGCCTGATGCCTTGCTTGATATCGGTGTTACGAATCGTGACTTTAATGCTAGCCAATATATTTGGGAATTCTTTTCTCAGTTTACCTTACCTACTGTAAGCTCTACACAGGAAGAAGATTTAGACGTCTTTTCGAAGATACAGTTGTATCCAAATCCTAGTTCGGGAAGTATTAATATCAGCCATCTACCTATAAACAGTACAATTGAGTTATATCGAGTTGATGGTAGTTTTATAAATCGGAGACTATCCACGTCTACTACAGAAGCGTTTGATTTGGAAAGAGGCGTTTATATAATTAGTGTAGGTAACCAAAAAACGAAAACCCAATTTTTCACTATCATAGAATAATCTTATGAATTTATTAAGGAAGCTAATGCTTTTTGGATGTACAATTCTACTTGTTGCATGTAGCAAGAATGCCGTAAAAGAGTTTGAAAAAGGAAACTCTTTAAAAGCGTATGAGATACTTTACAATAAAGCTAAAAAGGGAGACATCACACGTGATGAAAAAGAATTGTTTAAAAATGTGATCACTGAACTTGTACGGGAGGATTCTATTAAGGTATTTAGAAATATTCACTCCACTATTTTAGAAGAAAAGATGGAAGGGTATTCTCAATTAAAGGATATCAAGGAAAGACATCAAGAAATTATTGCACTTCGTTATCAAATGCCATCGTATAATTACTACAGCTCAGAATTATATGATAGTATTTCTTACGATGTGACTAAAGATCTGTACACTCGAGCTCAAGAACGATTAGACAGAACAATTAATGAGGGAAATAAGATCCACGCACAGAATGCCTATACTGACCTGGAGAGGATTGACGATTACCATGTTTCAGAGTCTTACCCGATTGACGAGCTTAAGCGTTCATGCATTCGCTATGGAACAAAATACACGCTTGTACAATTTGAAAATGATGTCAGTTTTGGATCAAATTATATTAATCAATATTTTGATGAAGATGAAATTCGACTAACGGATTCTAGGTGGAGTAAATTTCATTTTCGAAATGACTTAGATGTGAGTTATGATCGGATTGCGGAAGTGGTACTAAGGAATGCAGATTTTGATGATGATACAGATAGATCTACTAAAAATCACAGCAAGCGTATAATTACGGGTTATGAAACAAAAACAGATACAAGTGGCGTCAGCACAGAAGTTCCTGTTTATGGAACTGTGACAGCAACCATAACTACAGAAAAGATTAGGCGCGAATTAGAAGTTAGAGGTTATCTAAACGTACAAGAGGTTGGCAAAAATGATGATAGAGATAATATCACAGAACGCTATCGTGAAACGATTGAAGTTTACTCGCTAAGTGGAGACGAACGGGCACTTTCCGATTCTGATCGTGATAAAATAGAAAAGCCAAAACAGGATTTTTCTAGAGAGGAAAACTTTTACAGAGAGGCATTGGAAGATTTTGTGGATGAGGCAGAGCGAAAGTTGAAGAGGTTGGATTAGACGTGGTAAATTGACAATGCAGAATGGGTAATGGGTAATGGGTAATGGGTAATGGGTAATGGGTAATGGATGGTAATAAACTTTAGAGGCTCGAAAAATAATTATAATTTAGCACTTGGCTGAATTTTGGGAGGTCTACAATGATTTAAAAAAATCACACTTTTAGTTTGGTTTGAACACGATTAAAAGGAATTAAATAATTCGTAGGATGTATTTTTCCTAGCAGTTGCACCTAAAACCGTAAAACCAGGAACGGAGTGCGCATAAAACCCTGTCTGCGTGCATTGGCGGCAGGCGTGAGCAATGCGAAACTACGCTTGGTTTGATGCTAAATAGTTTTTCAAGGCTATGTAGACACCGTTTGTCCAACCAAACCCATCTTGAAACGGGTATTCTCCTCCTCCTGATTCTATATCAATATCTTCTACGTTATATTTCTCCACAAACTTTCCTGTTTCTTTAAATACTTTTTCGTTTAGAGCGATCCATCGTTTAGCAATTGCGCGCGCTAGGTTAATGTGTCCATAGTTATCAAGACCTTGAACGGCTATCCATTGTAAAGGTGCCCAACCATTCGGTGCATCCCATTGTTGACCGGTGTTATTTATTGTTGTGACTAGTCCTCCTGGTTTAAGAAAATGCTTTTCAACATATTGTGCAACTTGATCTGCATTCTCTTGTGGTACCATTTTATAAAACAAAGGAAATAAAGTTGCAAGGCTAGAAATCTGCGTGCGTGCTCCGCTCTTTATATCAAAATCTTCATAGATACCTTTATCTGGATTCCAGGCCAGTTCTAAAAACTCCAAACGTTGATCCATTTGATCATTTAGTTTTTCCAATGCTGAATCCTCTTCGGTTAGATCTAACAAATGTTCTTCTATACCATACATAATGCAATTCAGATCTACGGGAATAATGTTTAGCGTATTTATAGTTGCTAAATTTTGACCATCTTCTAGCCAACGGGAAGAAAAATCCCAGCCAGATTCGCAAGCAGAGCGGATATGCATATAAATTTTATCCTTTTTTCGTCCGCTTTCTTTTGCTAGTGCAACATCTTCCAAATACGACTCTTCCCTAGGTGCGTCTTTGGAGTCAAAATATCTATTTACTTTTATTCCAAATACTTCCGTTTGGCGATTCCCATCCATCCAGAATTTATACTCCTTTTTTAATGCGCTTTGATATTTTCTATTTAAAAACGGGTCATCGTCGCCTGCATGGTGCTTGATCATTTGGGAGAAAAACGGTGGTTGTGATCTGCTTACAAAGTAGGTACGGTTTCCTTTTGGTATATGTCCGATCATGTCTATTAGAAACACAAAATTGTCTAAGATGCGTTCAATGATGCGGTCATGGCCGTGGATTTTTAGCCCAAGCATTGTAAAATAGCTATCCCAGTAATATACTTCGTTAAAGCGTCCTCCTGGAACAATATACGAGTATGGTAGTGGGAGTAATGAATCACCTTCAATCTCTTTATCAGCACTAATTTCTAAGATGTTCCATAGTTTTTTAATGTGATCTTCTGGTTCGTCTAGCAGGTTTGAAACAAACTCAGATTCATTTCTATTTGGGACTTCAAAATACTTCTTAACAAACAACCAGAGGTCAAAGTCTTCTTTTTTTGATTGCTGATAATACTGGTACACGATTTCACTGGGTGCTTCTTTAGGAATACAATCCACAAAGGTTTTTGAGTCGTCAAAAATCTCTCCTATTTGCACTGCCTCAAACAGTTGTTTATATAATGAGTCTGCTGTTGTTAAGTCCATTCAGGATTTTTTTTGATAATCCTGTATAATATTACAAGACATGAAGTCAAAAGTACAATAGGTATTAAAAAACATGATCGGTCTAGCTGGCATATACAAAGTAGACAATTAAAATGAATAGGGTCAATAAAAATTCCTAATTTGATATCCTGTAAATAAAAAGCTATGAAAACACAAATTTTATTCCTACTGCTAATCTGCAGTACATTATCCGCACAGACTACATATATCTACTGTGGTGAATTATTCGACGGTGAAAGCAAATCAATCGGTAAAGAAAAAACAATTGTAATAGAGGGGAAATACATTCAAGATGTACGCAATGGTTACGTAGACGCGACTGGAGATATTGAGACCATTGACCTAAAAGATGCATTTGTTATGCCTGGATTTATGGATATGCACGTACACATAGAACATGAGTCTAATCCAAAAGCCTATGAAAATAGATTTAGAGAAGATCCTGCGGATATCGCTTTAAGAGCAACCTCATACTGTGAAAAAACACTCATGGCTGGCTTTACGACAGTTAGAGATTTAGGTGGCTCTGGAGTCAATGTGTCTCTTCAGAAAGCGATTGCGCGCGGTTTTGTAAAAGGACCAAGAATATATACTTCTGAAAAATCGCTTGCAACGACGGGTGGACATGCAGATCCTAGCAATGGTGTCAAATCAGATTTGCGTGGTGATCCGGGGCCAGCAGAGGGTGTTATAAATAGCGTCGAAGATGCGAAGAAAGCAGTGCGGCAACGTTACAAAAATGGCGCGGATTTAATTAAAATTACTGCTACAGGTGGTGTCTTAAGTGTTGCAAAAGATGGGTCTGGTCCTCAGTTTACACTGGAAGAAATTATAGCGGTAGTAGAAACGGCAAAAGATTATGGAATGACAACTGCTGCGCATGCGCACGGAATAGAAGGCATGCAGAGAGCAATTAAAGCAGGCATAACAAGTATAGAACACGGGAGTTATATGGACGAACCAACTATGGATCTAATGATAAAGCATGGCACCTATCTCGTACCTACTATATCTGCGGGCAATTTCGTGACGGAAAAAGCAAAGATTCCAGGTTTCTATCCAGATGTTATTGTTCCTAAGGCATTGGCAATAGGTCCTTTGATGGAAGGTATGTTTAGAAAGGCATACAAGAGAGGTGTCAAAATAGCTTTTGGGACAGATACAGGTGTTTCTTATCATGGGGATAATGCAAAGGAATTTGAGTTGATGGTGAATCATGGGATGTCAGAAATTGATGCGTTGTTATCTGCGACAAAACATGCTTCTACATTACTAAATATTAATGAAAAGGTGGGTTCGATCACTAATGGTAAGTGGGCGGATATTGTTGCGGTTAAGTCGAGTC
>Ga0209828_1001646_pt1 | contig 19886 bp, 13 predicted proteins | sample MaitaG_FD_187429 | JGI IMG/M metagenome (GOLD analysis project Ga0209828, IMG submission 187429) | Marine algal microbial communities from Maine, USA - Maine_Asex2 metaG (SPAdes) (version 2) | ecosystem: Host-associated > Algae > Red algae > Unclassified | place: Maine, USA | collected 2015-01-05 | reverse complement strand
GTCCTTTTCAGACGCAGTCGCGTTTTGTTATTCTCATGCACCCAAAGGAGTACAAAAAAGAAAGAAACGGAACGGGGCATATGACCAAGCTTCAACTTGAAAATTCAGAAGTTATAGTGGGTGTTGATTTTACCAATAATAAGCGTGTGAATCAAATACTGACTAACGAAGAAATCAATTCCTTTTTACTTTATCCAGGAAAAAATAGTTTCAACTTATCGATAAGAAAAAGCGCAGAAACAAAAGCATTTATAGGTAATAATCCACACCTTTTCATTCTTGATGGGACTTGGCCTTGTGCGCGAAAAATGCTTAAACTTAGTAAGAACCTGCAACAACTAAAAAGAGTGAGTTTTGATAATGAAATAAAATCAAAATTTATTATCAAGCAGCAGCCAGAGTCTCTTTGTCTTAGTACTATAGAGTCAGTCTATACTGTATTGAATTTACTTAAAGAAGGAGACTTGGAGCATTGTGAGACGAAGAGTTTCTTGCTTCCTTTTGAGAAAATGATTGCTTATCAACTCGAATGTATACTAGACCCGAATAATAAACATTATCGTCCAACTGCGAATAGAGACATTGGTATTAAGAACATGTATAAGAGAAATCTGGATAGAAGTATTATTTTTGAGCAAGAGAGTTAGTTGTATTTTTCATGAGGACTAACCTATGTGTCTACCACAATTCTTAAAAAATAAAATTATTAAGTTTATTCTATCCAAAAAACATAGGGCATTAGGTTAATTTTTTCAGGTCATCGATAATAGACATTAAAATTCAGTTTTATTATTATTTTGTGAAAGTGCTAACTTTATCAGGTCCTTTCTAAAAAGCTATTCAAAATCAAATTAAATGAAAGTTACACCCGAAAAAAATGAACAGGTTGCCAATATGATTTTTGCTAACATTTATCCACTTTATTTAAACAGATTGGAAAAAAATGGTAGAACAAAAGAAGAACTCGACCAAGTAATTACATGGTTAACAGGTTTTGATCAAGATTCTTTAGATGCGCTTATTGAAGAAAAGGTCACGTATAGAACATTCTTTAAAAAAGCAAAAATGCATCCAAACACACACATGATTAAAGGAGTCGTTTGTGGTTATCGAATTGAGCAAATACAAGATGAATTTGAATTGTATAAACAATGTAGACAAATGGAAAAGCTGATTGATGAATTGGCAAGAGGTCGTAAAATGGAAAAAATTTTGCGTAAAGAAAAAAAGTAAACTTGTAAGTGGAATCGTTCGTATAAGCTGTCTGTAGGATGCCATAGGCAGACCCGAAAGGGCTGAACGAACAGTGAGTACTGTCTGATGGTGAAGCCATGAGACAATAAGGGAGCGGCCCGAGCCTTGTGCAAAAAGGTGAGTGGACACACCCAAATCCAGACTATTATGAATGTAACTCTTTGATCCTTTAGAATTTTTTATCAAAATCTTAAGAAATATATAAAGTCAAATTTGTAAATTAGTTTCTTAAAATAAAATACGTATACACATGGGAAAATTTCAAATGAAAACTAGAGAAAATGGCGATTGGCAGTTTAATTTAAAAGCTGATAATGGACAAGTCGTGTTATCTAGTCAAGGCTATAACTCTAAAGATGCTTGCTTGAATGGAATAGCGTCCGTTAAGAAAAATTGTTTGGACGAGAATAGCTTTGAAAAAAAAGAAGCAAGTAATGGTAAAGTCTTTTTTAATTTAAAAGCGGGCAATGGTCAAGTAATTGGCAGTAGTCAAATGTATGCAGATGCATCTGGACGAGACAATGGAATAGATTCCGTTAAAAGTAACGCACCTTCTGCAGAAATTGTAGAAGAATAAAATATTAGAACCAACAGAATTACGGGCCCTCTTTTTTAAGGGGCCTTTTTTTTTATTTTTTTTGCAAGTAATATTTTGTAGTCATATTGTTTTAAACAACTCGCTCGCAAGTAATCTAAATTTCGAGAGATCGGCTTGTGAAGAAGTAGAGGATATCGCGAAGGAGCGAAGAAGCGAGTGTAAATACAATCCATATCTTATTTTTATACGATTATAAAAATGACTTAGTATTTACGGTCTATCTCTCTAGGAAATAGAACACTTTTAACAATACACAATTGCTTCATCGCGAATTCGCTTTATCGCTCCTTACAACTCCAATGAAAACGTCGCTCAATTAAAACCTCACCCCTACCCACATCCTGAAATCTGATTTTTCCCTTACAATAATGTCTTAAACCTAGGCCTCCTTGGAGGAACATCACCAAGTCTTTCCTTTTTCTTCGCCTCATACGCTTGGAAATTCCCTTCGAAGAAAAGCACTTCACCATCATCTTCATATGAAAGAATGTGCGTTGCTAATTTATCAATAAACCACCGATCATGCGAGATCATAAGTACACATCCAGCAAAATTCTCGATTGCATCCTCAAGTGCCTGTAGCGTGTTTACATCGATATCATTGGTAGGCTCATCAAGGAGGATAACATTGCCACCTTCCTTTAGTGTAATTGCCAAATGTAATCTGTTTCTCTCTCCGCCAGATAAGACGGCTACTTTCTTTTGCTGATCACCTCCGGCAAAATTAAATTTACTCAGGTAGGCACGTGCATTTAGTTCTTTGCCGCCTATATTGATAAAATCATTTCCCTGACTGATCACTTCATAGACTGTTTTTTCTGGGACAAGATCTTTGTGTGTTTGATCTACATACGCAAGCTCCACTGTGGGGCCAATATCTATATTTCCAGAGTCTGGGTTTTCCTCGCCCATAATCATGCGAAACAATGTAGACTTACCCACACCGTTCGGTCCAATTATTCCAACGATGGCATTTTTAGGAATGGAAAGGGAAAGGTTTTCTATGAGTATGCGTTTGTCATAAGATTTTGTCAGTTTTTCTAAATCAATCACTTTGTCACCGAGTCTAGGACCTGGAGGAATAAACAGTTCAAGTCTAGCTTCTTTATCTTTTATTTCTTGGCTGCTCAGTGATTCGTAAGCTTTAAGTCTAGCTTTACCCTTAGACTGTTTTGCCTTTGGGTTCATTCGAGACCATTCTAGTTCCTTTTTTAAGGCTTTCTGACGTTTTGTTTCTGCCTTCTCTTCGTTTGCTAACCTATCTGATTTTTGTTCTAACCATGAGCTGTAATTTCCTTCCCATGGAATGCCTTCACCACGATCCAACTCTAAAATCCATCCAGCAACATTGTCTAAGAAATATCTATCGTGGGTAACTGCTATTACAGTTCCCGGAAATGACTTTAGAAACTGTTCTAACCAATGCACACTTTCCGCATCCAAGTGGTTTGTAGGTTCATCTAAGAGTAAGATATCTGGCTTGCTTAGTAATAAGCGACAAAGAGCTACTCTGCGTCTTTCTCCTCCAGAAAGAACATTTACCTTAGCATCGTCAGGCGGGCAGCGCAATGCGTCCATCGCAAGCTCTAATGTGTGATCAAGATTCCAGGCATCCAAATGATCCATTTTCTCCAACAGGTCCCCTTGCTCTTCGATAAGCTTCATCATAGCATCATTATCCATGGGTTCAGCAAGTTTATTAGAAATGTCTTCATATGCTTGCGCCACATCTACAATATGCTGCACACCTTCTTGGACAACCTCCTTTACAGTTTTGCTTTCATCTAATTCAGGTTCTTGTGCTAAGTAGCCTATTTTGTATTCCTTGTCAAAGGTAACCTTCCCTTCAAAGTTGGTATCAAGTCCAGCAATGATTTTCAATAGGCTAGATTTTCCAGATCCATTGAGTCCTAATACTCCTATTTTTGCTCCATAATAAAATGAAAGCCAGATATTCTTTAGTACTTGTTTTTTGGGAGGGAACGTTTTAGTTACACCCTCCATTGCGAAAATTACTTTTTTGTCCGACATGCCTTTAGTTTATTAATGTTCTGTTCTTGACAGTAAAAGTAAGCTTTAGAAATGGAATTATTGAAAGTGAAGAAGGTGTTACTGACTATTTGATCCTTTTTAAATAAATCAATTAAAATTATCAGGTTAAATATTGATTGAGGCGAATAATTCGTACTTTGATATCGTTAAATAAATAGTCCCTAGTTTATCATCAAAAATAGGAGAGGCCATTCCAAAACACGATGTTATTTCACATCCGACATGCCAAAATCTAGATAACTAGGAGCAAAAAAAGGGAACGCGATTACCAAGCGTTCCCTTTTTCTTGTGATAAATTCAATTGATCTTTATCCTGTTTAGTCAGGAATAACATCAAATGCATGCAACAACCACGTTAGCACGGCTGCTACGAGAAGAATTCCGATTGTAGGTATTACATATTCCATAAGATAAGAATTTTAGTTCCTTGAAAAGATACGTAATAATTCTTCGTAAATCAAAAATTAGTAGACAAAATATGTAATAAAAAGTAATCTATAGAATTATATTTCGCAATAGAACTATACTGCAGAATATTATACCTAAAATTAAATTAAATCTTCATTAATCGGTATTTTTCCTCAGAGGTACCGCTTATAGCAATTACATGATAAATACCTTTCGGAAGGCTTGAGATATCTATAGCTGTATTTGTTGAACTATTCAATTCCATGACCTTACTTCCTACACTGTTCAATATAGAGACATGTACGTCCAAAACTGCATCTGCTCCAATAATTAGCGCATCAGTTGCCGGATTTGGAAACATGCCCAATCTAAATGTATCCCAGTTGATTATAACGATTTTGGAATATTTGAACTCACCATTAAGGTCAATTTGCTTTAATCTGTAGCAATTAACTCCGCTTGTAGGGTTCGTATGGATATAATTATAGTCTAGTCTTTCAATGGAATTATTTGCCCCTTTAATGACACCAATTGAACTGAAATTTTCACCATCAGTAGAATGTTGAATTTCAAAATAGTCATTGTCTGTTTCTGTTAATGTACTCCAGTCCAAATGTATTTGATTGTTCTTAAGCTTCGCATAAAAGTTAATGAGCTCAACAGGCAAGATGAGCACATCACTTCCGTGTTGATAGAAAGTACTAAAGGAGCTGACATCTGCAGTTATGTAAATGTCACCATTAGTACCGTAAAATCCGCTAATTTTTTGATTTACATAAGGATACGATATGTCAATGCCAGCAGAACAAAATTCTGGAGATTTTCTAGTAATGATATCGGCTGGACTGACAATTAAAGCATCTGCTGCTTGGAGTGCAGCATATTCTGCAGCCGTGTAATACCAAGTTACCTCGACATCAGAAGTTGGTTGATTTTGCGGTGTGATGCTTATATCTCTATTCATGTAGCTCATACCCACATATCGCGTAGTAGAAGAAAGGTAGGATTCGAAGTACACGTTTCCTAAATCATTCCCGTTTGCGTTTATCGTACATAGTACGTCACAATTTGCATTCAAAATATCAACATCTTGATTCGTGTTTCCTGCAGCTACTGAAATCTCTACAGGTGGAATACTGGTGCATTGATCCATAGCGGTCTGAGAGATAGGGTAGATGCCATTACATCTTGCTTCCACAGTGGGGCGGTTTCCACATGCAGGATGATTCCCCGTAAAAGAAGCGGGAGAGGCTAATGAAAGGTAGGAGCAAACAAGAGTAGACTCACATGTTTTTAGATCATTATTTTGTTCTATGTATAATTCAGTAATTGTATTGGGGTCAATACCGTCTAATCCTTCAATTGAAACTAAGTCATCACAATTGAAAATAGATAGACTTCCGCCAATAGAGCTCAGATTTTCAAAACCTGACAATGAAGTAATCAATGGTGCATTCCCAATGTAGAAATTTTCACCAACAGATGTTAGATTGCTAAAGGCATTAAAATCTTGAATATTTATATTGTCATTTATATACAAATAATCAGCTATGCTTGTTAAGCTTTCTAAGCCTGAAAACGAAGTTAATGCATTGTTATTTAGAATATATGTGAAGCTATCAACAGTTGTTACATTATCTAATCCTTTGAGGCTGACCAAAGATCCATTGTTAGCCACATGTAAAATCCCAGGTATAGAGTTTAGTCCCTCTAGTCCTGTAAAGTCAGGAAGCAGATCATTATTTCTTGCGATAAAAAATCCGCCTATAGAAGTTAAAGAAGAAAGAGCAGAAACAGAGGTTAATACTGCATTGTCGTTTAGGTAGATAAACTTACCAATGCTTGTCACGCTGTTTAATCCTGTTAAATCTACTAAGCCATCCATTTTGTTTAGATAAAGAAATCCTGGAATATCAGACAATCCAGAAAAACCATCCAGATTTGTAAGTAAGTCATTAAAGTACATGAAAATAAAATCACCTAAGCTTGTGATATTGCTCAAGCCAGAAATATCCGTAAGTAAATGGTTTTGACGAATGTAGATATAGCCACCTACACTTGTGATGTTTGATAAGCCATCTAGATTAGTGATGTCACCCACCATATCTTGGATAAATAAATTTCCTTCGAGTTGGGTGCAGCCACTATAATTATAGCTAAAATCATCTATATCTTGCTGTGAGGACAAAACAAGAGATGTTCCTGCAGGTATGCAGGTCTGCGCGTTTAGTCCTAGACATGCAATTAAGCATATCAAGGTGGTTAGTGTGTGTCTCATGTAAAAGGGTGTTTTACGTAGCTACAAAATAGCTATTTTAATGAGCACTTCTATTAAATATATAGCTAAATATCGTGAATTGACAGTTAATAGCCATGAGGGAGCGGAACAAATCGCAAATTTACCTTCACTCAAAACGAGATACTGCATTTAATTTCTTTAAAATTTAAGCTCTTCGTCTGCAGTATTCTGATTTCGGAGGGCATCTATTTGACCGTTTTGTAAAGGAAAAGACCGTACTAATTTGATTAGGCCTGTCTGTTTTTAGTTAAAAAAGTCTATTGATTTAAATCCCACGCATTAGTAAAATTGCGTTTGAATAAGGTCGATAAGCACACCGTTTCCATCAATTTAGATTTAAACTATTTCGATTGTAATGTTGCTTAATTGGAAATAGGAGAGGGCGGTAAGATATCAAAGGCCACAATTATTTTTTTTATAACGCGACCAATATGTGTTTGATTCATATTCTGTGTTTGTATACAATTCAAAACTTGAGATAAGATCATCCATATGGGTTAGTCCTATCGTATGCATCTCATTCTTAGATAAGCGTAAGCGTGGACTTACGAAGTAGTCTCCCGCGTCATTTAATGTTTCAGTGATGTGTGTATAGGCTTTTTTAATAAGAGCGTCATCGTATATATGTTGTGTTACACTAGTTTCAATAACCTGATCAAATTTGACATCAAAATGATGGAAATTGAATTCTCGATCAAGTAACAGTCTGGGACCTTTGGATTCCAACCTAGCTTTTGGGATTTCGTAATGTGCAAATGCTCTAAGACTATTGTAATGAGATTCAATCCCAAAATAACAACCAGCATCCAAATAATTTATGAGGTGAATTCCTAGACGACCAGAACCACAGCCAAAATCTAAAACTTTGTGATGCGTTTTAAGCCCTTGTGCAAGCATGAAATCAAAAAAATGACTTCCCAAATTCCAAGGTCTACCATAGGTGCTGCGATGTAATTCAGAATTACAGTCTGCTTTAAAACGAGCCTCTTGGTTTAAGAAAATCCGAGTAGGTTGTTTGGCAAAATCTAATGTATTTAGGTAGAACCTCCGAAGCGGGTGTATCTTGAACGTGTCCAAGTTCCAGTAGCGTTCTTTGGAATGGAAGAGCTGCTCTTTTCCCTCAACGGTTTCTATTTGAATAGAGGACGCTATCTTCTTGCAATTTTATTTTCCAGAGCTCGTATTTCTGTACTACTTAGATAACGCCACTTGCCAGGTAGTATATGGTCTATTTTTATGTTCATGATGCGCACACGGCTTAGCCATGTGACCTTATAATCTAAGGCTTTGCACATCCGCCGTATTTGTCTATTAAGTCCTTGGGTAAGGGTTATTTTAAACTCATGCTTAGAGAGCCGTTCTACCTTACATTTTTTGGTTTTCTTTCCTAGAATGTAAATTCCATTTGACATTTTATTAATGAACTCTCCGTCAATAGGCTTGTGCACACGCACGAGATATTCTTTTTCATTTTCGTTTTCGGCCCTTAAAATTTCGTTGACAATATTCCCATCGTTTGTCATTAAAATTAAACCGGTTGAGTCTTTGTCAAGTCTTCCCACAGGAAAGATTCTTTTTTGATAATCTATGTAGTCGATAATATTACTCGGATCATTTGTATCCGTAGTGCATGTCACTCCCTTTGGTTTGTGGAAGGCAATATAAACGAGTTTTGTAGTTTTAGATATGATCTGACCATCTACAATAACTTGATCATTAGGTAAAACTCTGTTGCCTTTTTTAGCATCTCTTCCATTTATCTGCACACGTCCTTCATCGATCCACCGATCTGCTTCTCGTCTAGAGCACAGGCCAGTCGCACTGACATATTTGTTTATACTAATCGAACCGTCTGACATCCTGCAAAGATAAATTGATAAGCTTGGATAAGCTACATTATTTCAATAAAAAAGGGGTTTCTAATATATAGAAACCCCGTCGGTAAATATCTTGATTAGATCTTAATATCTTTTGTCATAACCGCCACCGCCACCGCGGTTTCTATCATAACCTCCACCGCCGCCGCCACGGTTTCCACCGCCACCGCCACCGCGATATCCTCCACCACCGCCACCGCGGCTATCTCTTCTCTCTCTTGGTTCAGCTTTTTTAACAACGATGTTTCTTCCGTCCATCTCAGAATCGTTTAGTCCGTCAATTGCTCCCTGTCCTTCATCGTCGTTTGGCATTTCTACGAAGCCATATCCTTTTGACTTTCCCGTGAATTTGTCCATAATAATTTTTACCGAATCAACCTGCCCGTATTGTTCGAAGGCTGATTGTACTGTTGAGCTGTCAGTGTCATAGTTCAACTTAGCTACAAAAATGTTCATAAATAAAGTTTAATGTGTATAATAATAAATTAAAAGAAAGCTAAAGCTATAACCTTCCGATACTATAAAACTAAGCCATTAATTCTAGTTTTATTGTATTTCTGATTATTTAATATAATATTCTTACTTAAAGTTCCTGTAAATACACGTCTTTAGTAAATTTTTCTTAAAGGGGGCCCATCAAAATGATCATTTCACCAGACGCCGATCTACTAAATTGAATTTTGGAAATGAGCAATTTCTTAACTTTGAGTGTATTTATTAGCCTCCAAATCTGCTAAAATCATCTCACCTTTTGTCAACCACGATATCCCGAATGCCCATAGAGCTATGGATTCTAAACAAAAAATGGGGTTCCAGACTCTCAGATCCGGATATGCCGACCTGAGGCAAAACACATAGATTATTATACCTAGAATACAGAATACTATGACTACACCACAAATTCTATAAACAAGGTTCCTTTTTAATTTTCGAGAAGTTGGATTTCCACTGCTTTTAGTAAATAAAAAGTAACTAAAATAGGCTAACATGAGAAATAAGACTGCTGCGCTTATTTCGTGCAAAAAATCAAATATGCCACTATCAATGTGCTTAGAAATGCAACTCGTTTTAATGCCAAAATAAGAAGAAGGGAACAAGGCTACTCCGATAGCAGAAATACTTGCCAAGTTTCCAACAATAGCATCTATGCGATCATAACCTTTATATGAGAATAAGAAGACAGCTATAGCCGAAATACTACCCACAAAGACATCACGCATTCCTGTATGATAGTATGCACTGATAGATTCATTTACTTTAGAGCAGTTAAAAAATAGATTAGATCCCATTATTAGGACTATTGGAATTATAATGCCTAATATTCCAACAACAACCCGCAGTGAAAGATAAGAAATGATGAGCGAGTCGCTGTTGCTCTTAGAAGTTGTGTTCGTCATGAAATAAATGTAATAATTAAAAAGCATTTTAGAGCTTCATACCCGATTCTCAGGCTAAAATCTTTAATTTGCCTAATAAACTAACCAACGATGGAGTTTCAATATGGTATAGACAATTTAACGGTACAAAAAGCGATGGCTATAGCGCAGGGCGAGTTGAAGGCGGTCTTAAGCGAGCTTGCGATTGAGAATATTAATAGCTGCAGAGCCACAGTGCAAAAGATTGCTAATTCTAAAAAAGCCATTTATGGAATAAATACCGGTTTTGGACCTTTATGGGATGTACAAATCAGTCCAGAGGAAACTAGTAGATTGCAAGAGAACCTGTTAATAAGCCATGCTGTAGGAATGGGATATAACATAGACCCCATTTTGTCAAAATTGATGATGATCTGCAAAGTCCATGCATTAAGTTTTGGCTATTCAGGAATTCGGTTGAAAGTTATACAGCGTATTTTATTTTTTATAGAGAATGACATGTTACCGTTGGTGCCTGCGCAAGGCTCTGTTGGAGCATCAGGTGATCTAGCGCCATTGGCTCATTTGTTTCTTCCGCTCTTGGGAGAAGGTATGGTGCATCACAAAGGGAAAGAGGTAGAATCAAGTAAGTTGTTGCAACAATACAACTTGCAAGGGATTAAACTGGAAGCGAAAGAAGGCCTTGCATTGATAAATGGAACCCAGTTTATTTTAGCGCACACCATTCTTGCTCTAGATAAAATGCAATATATCTTGGATCTCGCTGACGTGTCTGGGGCAATGAGTTTGGAAGCCTACCAAGGGAGTGCATCTCCATTCAAAGAGGAATTACATAAAATCAGACCCTTTAAAGGAACAGTCCATGTAGCTCAGCGACTACGAAAATTACTCAAGGATTCTACGAACTTAAATGATCATGCCGATTGTGATAGGGTACAAGATCCGTATTCTATTCGTTGTATTCCTCAAGTACACGGCGCTTCTAGAAATGCATATTACCATCTAGAAGAACTTGCTACAATTGAAATGAATTCTGTTACAGATAACCCGATAATTATAAGCGCAGATGAAGCAATATCTGGAGGAAATTTTCATGGCCAACCATTGGCTATGGCGATTGATTATTGTTCTATTGCGGCCTCTGAATTGGGGAATATATCAGATAGACGGTGTTATTTACTTTTGGAAGGAAAATATGGTTTACCTAGATTGCTTACTGAAGCATCGGGAATTAATTCTGGATTTATGATTCCGCAGTATACAACTGCTGCATTAGTAACTGAAAATAAATCGTTATGTTTTCCACCTTCAGCTGATAGCATACCTACATCATTAGGGCAAGAGGATCATGTTTCTATGGGGTCAATATCAGGTAGACGACTCAATCAAATTTTAGAAAATGTCGAAAAAATACTCGCAATTGAACTGATGTATGCAGCGCAGGGTATGGAATTTAGACGTCCAAATACGTTTTCAGAGATTATCGAAAATAATTTTAAAATTATTAGAAACAAGGTGGAGAAACTCACTGAAGACCGGGTGCTTTTGCATGATTTAAAAGAAATGCTTGCTCTGGTAAGAACTAGAGCGATTCAAGTTAATTAGAATTAAAAAATGGATTTCAATCAACAGATCTTACAAGGAATTCCTGAAACGCTCCCATTAAAACGTGTTTATCCCCAAGGAGTAAACCGAGCGCCCAAGAGAAAAGATATATTAAATGTAAATGAAAAGAAATTAGCGATTCGCAATGCGTTGCGATATTTCCCCAAGAAATGGCATGCTAAACTTGCAATAGAGTTTGCACAGGAGTTGGAAGAATTTGGACGCATATATATGTATCGTTTTAAGCCAGAATACAAAATATATGCACGGGATATTGCATTATATCCAGCGGTAACAAAACAAGCTGCTGCTATCATGCTTATGATCCAAAATAATCTGGATCCAGCTATTGCACAACATCCAGAAGAGTTGATTACATATGGCGGGAACGGTGCGGTTTTTCAAAATTGGGCGCAGTACCTTCTTACGATGCGCTATTTGGCGACCATGACAAATGAACAGACCTTGCATATGTATTCAGGACATCCTATGGGTTTGTTTCCTTCCTCCGAAAATGCACCGAGGGTAGTGGTTACAAATGGTATGATGATTCCTAATTATTCAAAACCTGATGATTGGGAAAAATATAATGCACTAGGAGTTACCCAATATGGTCAAATGACGGCTGGATCGTTTATGTATATAGGTCCACAGGGAATTGTGCATGGCACTACGATCACTGTTATGAACGCATTTAGAAAGATATTGGACAAAGGAGATAGTCCGCAAGGCAAGATATTTCTTACTGCTGGCTTAGGAGGTATGAGCGGTGCGCAAGGTAAGGCGGGCAATATTACTGGCTGCATCAGTATCTGTGCGGAAGTAAATCCTAAGGCTGCGCATAAAAGACATAGCCAAGGTTGGATAGACGAACTTATAGACAACCTAGATGACCTTGTGATAAGAACCAAGCAAGCGCAAGCAAATAAAGAAACAGTTTCTATCGCTTTTGTAGGGAATGTAGTTGAAGTATGGGAGCGTTTTTATACAGATGATATATTTATCCATATCGCTTCTGATCAGACCTCATTACACATTCCATGGACAGGTGGCTACTACCCAGTCGGAACCCCATTTGAAGAGGCGAATCAACTTATTCGCGAAGAGCCAGATGTTTTTAAAGATTTGGTAAAGAGTGCATTGAGAAGACATGCAGCAATTGTGAATAAACATACGAAGAGAGGTACCTATTTTTTCGATTATGGCAATGCTTTTCTCTTAGAAGCATCAAGAGCAGGTGGAGAAGTTATGGCTGAGAATAAGGTTGACTTTAAATACGCATCCTATGTGCAAGATATTTTAGGTCCCATGTGTTTTGACTATGGTTTCGGGCCGTTTAGATGGGTATGTGCGTCTGGCAAAGCAGAAGATTTAAAGGTTACAGATACACTTGCTAAAGAAGTTTTAAGCGAGCTGGTGAAAGATGCACCTGAAGAAATTAAATTGCAGATGCTGGATAATATAGCTTGGATCGAAGATGCACAAGAAAACAATTTGGTAGTAGGTTCGCAGGCAAGAATACTATATGCAGATGCTGAAGGAAGAAGCAAGATCGCATTGGCATTTAACAAAGCGATTGCGGAAGGAAAAATTGGTCCTGTTATTTTGGGAAGGGATCATCATGATGTCAGTGGCACGGATTCACCTTACAGAGAGACTTCAAATATTTATGATGGCAGTAAATTTACTGCTGATATGGCAATACACAATGTCATAGGTGATGGGTTTAGGGGAGCGACATGGATTTCTATTCATAATGGAGGTGGTGTAGGTTGGGGAGAAGTTATGAATGGGGGGTTTGGTTTAGTGTTGGATGGTACTGCGGATGCAGGAAAGCGATTGGAGTCAATGTTGTTTTTTGATGTCAATAATGGAATAGCACGTAGAAGCTGGGCAAGAAATGAAGGAGCAAAATTCGCAATTGAACGAGAAATGCAGAGACAGCCCAGTTTGGAAGTAACACAATCTAATCTCGTAGATGATGAAATATTAGAGAACTTATTTATTTCTCCACAAAACACCTAAGCTCTTGAGTTATATCAAAATCATTCAATTCCAAAATGCAACTGGCAAATTAAAACGATTGTATGATAAAGTTATCGGGCCAAATAGTCATATAGATAATGTACTAGCTGTACACAGTTTGCGACCGCATACTTTGGAAGGACATATGGCACTCTATAAGAACGTATTACACCATACATCCAATACACTTCCTAAATGGTATCTCGAAACCATTGGCACATATATAAGTCTTATCAATGATTGTGAGTATTGTGCCGTACATCATAGCGTAGGAATTAAAAAAAATGCAGAGTCAGAAGAGCATTATGATTTGATAATCAAAGCGATAGAAACGCAAGATTTCGAATCCATTTTTCCAGATCAATTATTACAGGGAATTTCCTATGCTGTTAAGCTGACAATGGATCATCGAAATATTACCGATGACGATATTGAGAGTTTAAGAGAAGTGGGCTTTACAGATGGGGAGATATTGGAAATCAATCAAGTAAGCTGCTACTTTAACTATGTGAATAGGATGGTAGTAGGCTTAGGGGTGCAGCTAGAAGATAGTAATATTGGCTTATCACCTTCTTCTAGCAAGGAAGCGGATTGGTCGCATAACTAAAGTTTAAGAATCAGTATATGAGCATATTATTTAAAAATATCAAAGAACTTATCCAAGTAAGAGAGGATGGCAAACGATTTCTTTCGGGAATAGAAATGAAAGAACTACCAACAATTAAGAATGCTTATTTAATCGTTGAAGAGGGTAGGATTTTAGACTATGGTTCAATGGAAAACTTGCCCAATAGTGAATATGCAGACGTGGTAGATGCAAAGGGTAAAATGATATTACCATGTTGGTGTGATTCTCATACGCATATAGTATATGCTGGAAATAGAGAAGGTGAATTTGTAGACCGAATCAATGGTTTGACTTATCAGGAAATCGCAGAGAAAGGAGGAGGAATATTGAATTCAGCAAAAAATCTTCAGAGTGCTTCTGAAAGCACACTCGTGGAAGAGAGCAGCAAACGATTAGAAGAAGTGATCCGGCAAGGGACGGGTGCGATAGAAATAAAGTCAGGTTATGGGCTAACGGTTGAATCAGAAATGAAGATTTTACGTGTTATTCGAGCATTAAAAAAGGAGTATCCAGTAAAAGTAAAGGCAAGTTTCTTAGGAGCGCACGCCTTTCCCGAAAAATATAAGGACAACAAAGACGGATATATTGATCTACTCATAAATGATTTATTGCCATTGATCCATGACGAACAGCTTGCGGAATATATTGATGTGTTTTGCGAGAAAGGCTATTTTTCTGTGGAAGATACGGAGCGCATATTAGTAGCGGGCAAAGACTACGGTTTAATCCCTAAAATTCACGTAAATCAGTTTAATTCTATTGGTGGGGTGCAGATAGGAGTGCAGCATAATGCCTTATCAGTGGATCATCTGGAAATCATGAAGGAAGCGGATTTAGAAGCCTTAGTAGGAACGCAAACTATGCCGGTTGCACTTCCTGCATGTTCGCATTTTTTAAGTATAGCATATACGCCTGCAAGAACCATGATAGATAGAGGCCTTCCAATTGCATTAGCATCTGATTACAATCCAGGCTCTTCACCAACAGGAAATATGAATTTCATTGTTGCTGAGGCATGTATAAAAATGAAGATGACACCAGAAGAAGCTATTAATGCCGCTACGTTAAATGGGGCTTATGCCATGGGGGTAGAGAATGAACTAGGTAGTATTACGAAAGGAAAGATCGCAAACCTGATTATAACTAAAGAAATAAATTCGTATGCTTTTATGCCTTATGAGTTTGCAAGTAACCATATAGACAAGGTATATATAAATGGGAAAGAATTTACCTAAACGAAATTAAGCCAACCAGCATCAGTTTTCGGATCTTCCACCGGCATGATTTGAGCGGATGCATTAAACCGACTTTTCAGACTAGTAATATTCAACTTTATACCTGTAAGACAATTAGCGATTAAGCTATTAGAGAACCCTTTATTTCCTAGCTCAATCACATATTGAGCAATAATTACCTGAGCTATAATACGACCAAGTGTTACATGTTTTCGTTGTGGAATACTGCGTTCTGCATTAAAGTTTAAATCGTCTTTAAAGAGACCTGCAGACTGGATACACAATTCATGCTCGGCTAGATGTTCGAAAAGGTTTGTATTTTTCTTTCTCGCCATCGCTTTTGTGAACGCTTCAGAAATTTGCGAAAACAACATCTCATTTGGGCCTTCGAATATTTGGAACGGTCTGGAGTCCATAATAGCTCTAGCGCCTAAATTTTCAATTTTATATCCATTGCCTCCTTGGATTTGTGTAAGCGTTTGTGCACTTTTCTGCATAAGATCTGTAATAGATGCTTTGATTGTATTCGCTTCGATTCCAAACAATGCTAGATCTTCTTTGTAACCACTTGTCAAAGCGCTTCTGTAGCACATGGCAGAGCATATTGTCACAGCATTTTGAAGCTCCGCAATCTGGTGATTTACCTTGTCAAATTGAAATAATGAATTCCCGCGAACGAGTCTTTCGTTGCAGTATTTCGTTCCTTCTTCAACAGCTCTTCTTAAAAACCCCATTGCCATACCTGGAAATTGCATGCGACTTCTGTGCAAGGTGTCCATTAACATTTTAATACCTGTAGTTTCAGGAACAAGCAAATTTTCCTCAGGGGCTAATACATCAATCTTATTCTTTCCGTATGGAATAGGATACAGACCATAGTTATTGTAATATTCTTCAACAGTTATTTTTTGGTCTTCTTGTTCGATATCTACATGAAAAAGACTAATGTCTCTTCCTAAGTCTCCTTTGGATGTTTTTGCTCGAGAAGCCACCAACCAAAAATCAGCCATACCGGTAAGGCCTTGCCAATGCTTTGTTCCTTGAATTTTATATTTGTCTCCTTCCTTTACATGTGATGTTTGCATGCTCAGCGCATCGCTGCCATATAGAGGTTCTGATATCATGAGTCCACCCATTTTGCCTTCTTCTAAAAAGCGCTTGTATATAGGAGCTTTGTTTACATGATGTCCATATTTCGCAAGTGGTTCTAAATAGAGCGCAAAGTTGATCCCAAAAATAAGTGTGAGTGAAATAGACTCATAAGACGCAGCTTCTAATAATGCGAGACACTCTTTTACATGAATTCCTCTTCCTCCAAATTCTGTTGGAATTGCCACAGAAAGCGGCCTATGATCCATTATGCTTTTCAGCATTTCGGAAGAAAAATTACGTTGAGTTATATGTTTTGCGTCTTTATTTCGTTCTTTAAAAAGAGAAGATAAGGTCGATTTAAAATCTGAAATAAATTCTTCGAAAGGTTTAATTTTGTATTGGGCTTCTATATTCATCGGTCATGAATTTTATGTAAGAAAGTTCTGTGAGCTGAATGCAATAATCGACATAACTGACTTGCTCGTAAATTACAAAACTTAAGAGCTTAATTGCAATAATTCACTTTTAATAAACCTTTAGAATTTTAATGAAACTGTTATGCATTTATAACAAATCATTTGATTTGCTTTGAAATTGAAGTTATGAGTTTGAAATCAATCATGTTGCTAAAAACGTGTCAAAAATGTATTTAAAATGGCTTTTGGTCACCAAAATTAGTCCATTCACCAAAATTAGTCCAATTACCAAAATAGTTCATTCGCCAAGAATAAAACTATAGAAACTCTTTCATATATGTAAAATACAATATATGTAAAATACAGGAATACAATACAATATACATAACTCATAATTATATGTAAACTATCTGTCACTTTTCGTAGTGGCTATGTGTAAAATAAGAGTCTATTTCTAAGAAGGCTTATCTTTAGCCTGATTATTTAACCGGATTTATTTAAATTAATTAGGATACCATAGAGTATCTCAAAAATGGTCTTATGGATATTGAGAATATTATAAACGGGCGGATTGCCTTTATCGCTTGTATTCTGTTGTTTTTTGCTGGTATAAGTCTAGGTACATTGCATGCTGAAGGTATACAGGATGCGGCACCTACGGCAACAGATGTTGTTTGGTTGAATGTGAACAGCCCAAGCTTTGGTAGTTTTGCAGCATATGGTTCTGCAAATAGTACAAGTGGTGTAGCAATTAACTTGAAACCGGGAGAATGTATTTACCTTGGACTTTCTGCAGGTAGTACTTCAACTACACAAACTAATTTTAACCAAGCTTATAATTTTAGATTAGTAAATAGCGCTGGCGCTGTAGTGCATGGACCTTTCAATGTCAGCAGTGCTAATCAAAATGTTGGAAATTGGAATCAAGCCGGAGGTCCTTCAGAACTAGGTGTTGCAGGAGGTTACAATGTAACGGCAACAAGTGGAGGAGATCTCATTTATAAATTTTGCCCAGCAGCAGCGGGTGAGTATTGGATTGAGTTTGATACGGGTAATAGATTATATATTCCATTATGGGATTTTACAGTAGGAGATCCGATTGCTGGAGTGGTAGAAGATGGAAGGGTTTATTCTCAAAATTGGTCGTTTAGAACTCCACCTGATGGTCTACCTCAAGGCATATATTGTAACGCATTCCAGAGACCATTTAACGGAACTCTATTTAGTTATACATCAGATGGTTTTGTTTCTCAGATAGATTTTGCAAACTCTGGCTTGAGAGGTTTAACTTTTAATGTTGCTTTCGATTCAGATGGACCAGGAACTACAGGTACTTTGGCTGATATGCGAAAGTCTATCGAGAATGTCAATGCAACAGGAAATTCTGCAGAACATAAAATATTTCTTTCACCACCTGATCCCGTCTGTTTCCCAGATGGCGAATGTGGTGAAATAACAGTAATAAACCTAACCTGTGAACCGGGAGGGTATTGTATAAACTTTAATATAACTCAAGCTGGAACAGTAGAGACTTTCTTGGATTTTAATTCCAATGGAGAATATGATGTGAACTCAGCTGATGTTTTGTTTGTCGAGAATTTTGCAGCACCTGGTAATCAATGTCTTCTTTGGAATGGTGTTAAAGGAGATGGGACAACATTTATGGCAGGCGAAAACGTTTCTGCCGTTTTTCAGTTTACGCAGGGTGTACAGCATTATGCAGCCTATGATGTAGAGTACTTAACTGAAGGGTTTTGTGTGGAAACTGTAAGACCTGCAGGATGTCCTTCGAATACTAAGCTTTACTATGATGATACAGATATAAATTCTACTCCAGGCACTGGCCAACCATTGGATGGAACTGGAGGATGTGATTGCCAAACAGCAGGATGTAGAACATGGGATAATTTTGTTTCATGTTTAGGAGGAACAAGTCCAGGATATGGAAACTTCAATACAATGAATACTTGGTGGTTTGCTTATGTGGCTGAGGAACAAATAGTGAGTCTTCAAGTAGCTGATTGTGTAATTGATGGAAACGATGAAATATGTGTAGGAGAGGAATTACTTATTGAAGTGGAAACAGAACCTGGAATCACCTATACTTACAGCTGGGAAGACCCAAATGGAGGGATGACAGCCTCCGCTAATTATACAGTAGCTTCAGCAACCTTGGCGGACGCTGGAGAATATTGCGTCACCGTAACAACAGGTGATGGATGTGAGACATCTTGTTGCCTGACCGTAGTTGTAAATGACTTACCCACATGTAGTATTGGTGCTGAAGTTCCAGCGTCATCTCCTACAGGAACAGATGCAGAATTCACTGTCACTTTTATGGATGGAGTAGCACCTTACGCCTATAATGTTTTAGATGCTGCTAGTGCAAGTGTCGCAGCTGGCAATGTGGCAGCTGCAGGAGGTACTGCCAATATTACCGGTTTAGAAGCAGGTGTGTATTCATTAGAAGTAACAGATTTGAACGGTTGTACAAATACGTGCGACATAGAATTACTATTTGCCGACGTTGCAATTGAGAAAACGATTACTACCAGTGCAACGCCGACTGGAAATCTCAATGAGTTTAATTTAATTTATTCAGTATCCATTACCAATAATGGAACTGGAGTAGGAACATATGATGTATCAGATACTTTAAAATATGGAGCTGGAGCAGTTGTTGTAAGTGCTATGGCTTCGTATGTGGGTGGAGGCTCAGAAACGAATAGCGGTACTGATTTGACTGGAACATACAACGGTGTGAGTTCCTATCTCTTATCCGATGATGAAAATATTGCCGCTGGAGCGACAGAAGAATGGTCAGTATCAGTTGTGTTTACTGTTGATACTGAAACTGTAACTACGACAAGTGGAGATTGTACTCTCACATCAAGTGAGTCTGGCACTGGATTACTAAACTGCGCTGCTGTCAGCGGAGGCGTTCCTGACATGGTAGCTGACATATGTGAGCCCATACCAATGCCAGCCGTGGAGATAACAAAGACAATATCAAGTAGTGCT
>Ga0209828_1001640_pt1 | contig 19947 bp, 16 predicted proteins | sample MaitaG_FD_187429 | JGI IMG/M metagenome (GOLD analysis project Ga0209828, IMG submission 187429) | Marine algal microbial communities from Maine, USA - Maine_Asex2 metaG (SPAdes) (version 2) | ecosystem: Host-associated > Algae > Red algae > Unclassified | place: Maine, USA | collected 2015-01-05 | reverse complement strand
CCGGCAGTAGGGGTTCTAGATATGTTGAGATACCATACTTTTACATCTGGTGCAGGATGGGCTTATGATTATGGTACGTCTGAGCAATCTGAAGAAATGTTCAATTATTTATTAGATTATTCTCCAGTACATACGGTGAAAAAAGGGGTCTCATACCCTGCAACTTTAATCACTACGGGTGATCACGATGATCGAGTTGTCCCTGCACATTCATTTAAATATGCTGCCGTGTTACAAGAAAATCATAGTGGAGAAAATCCGGTCATGATCAGAATTGAAACCAACGCAGGTCATGGAGCTGGAACTCCTGTCTCAAAAACGATAGAGCAGTACGCGGATATTTGGGCGTTTACACTTTATAATATGGGGATAAAATCGCTATAATGTGATTGACATAACAAAGTATTTTGTTTCATGATTTCTGAAACATAATGGATATCAATCTTGGTGGTTGCACTGCAATTGATTCTCTATGAGATGGGTCTTCACTCAATGGTTGTTCATCAAATGGTTGTTTATCAAATGGTTGTTTATCAAACCATTCTTTGATTTCGAGTAACTTAAACCCAACTGTTTGAGCTGAAGCAAGGTAATCTGTTATGTGATGCGTATATACTTCCAATTCAATGGTTTCCCCATCATGATCAAATCTTGCTTTACTTCCCAAATATTGCTTGTACGGATGTAATTCATAGATAAAAAAATAACCATTTGGTTTCAATGACAAGGAAGCTTGTTCAAAAATAAAATCTAAGTCCTCAATATGTTCCAAGGTCAAATTACTTGTAATTAAATCAGCGAATTCCTTATCGATACCCCATCCATACTTTATATTTCTTTGTCTAAATTCAACTCCATTGTCTGTAATTTTTTTCGTTGCTCTCTTTAGCATTTCCTGTGAAAAATCTAATCCAATAATTTGACTAGCCCTCTCTAATAAATAAATTGTATTCTTGCCTGTCCCGCTACCTAGTTCAATGACCCTATCAAACTCATAGTTTCTTAAGGTTTCTTTAGTGACATATTTATCCAAATCTCTTGTACGATTTCCAATGGAATCATATTGTTTTGACCATAAATCATAGGCAGTTTCGACTTTCACTTTTTTTTTACTTAACTATATAAATCTAATAATTCCTTGCTAATTCGTGTACTTCACCTTTAGTGTTAGAGGAGTTTGCTAATACAATTATCGCTAATCCTTTTGGAGGCACAACGATCAGTTCTGTGCCTGTTCCAGATTGATTTCCATCGTGACAATAATTTATAGTAGGATTAAATACGAATTTGGATTTGCCTAATTTCCAATTAAATATTGAATTTAACTCTAATTGTTAGACCAACTTAAAATATACTTTGACAAATTAGATCAGCTAAATGGTAGGAAGCTATTATATTTATTAAGATTACCACTTAAATGTCCCACAACAATCACATTATTTTGCATTAATAATACATATTGTAATAATACAAATCCTTCAAAACTCACAATTATCTATCTAAATCTATACCTTTGCGACTCATTTTTAATGAGATAATTAGATGTCGAAATACAGAGAATATAAGCAACTGGATTTAGTAGAAATAGATAAGGAAATGTTAGCATTTTGGGAATCAGAAAAGGTATTCCAAAAAAGCATAGACCAAAGAGATAAAGACAATTCTTTTGTTTTTTATGAAGGTCCTCCGTCTGCCAATGGAAAGCCTGGAATTCACCATGTAATGGCGAGAACGATTAAAGATCTTTTCTGTCGATATCACACCATGAAAGGTAAGAGAGTTGAGCGTAAAGGGGGCTGGGATACGCATGGGTTACCAGTAGAACTCAACGTAGAAAAAGAACTGGGGATCACTAAAGAAGATATTGGCAAATCCATATCCATCGAAGAATACAATACCAAGTGTCGAGAAACGGTCATGCAGTACAAAGACATGTGGGATGACATCACCGTGAAAATGGGATATTGGGTGGATTTAGACAATCCGTACATCACTTTCGAAAATAATTATATTGAATCAGTCTGGCATTTATTAAAGAAATTATACGATAAGGATTTAATTTATAAAGGATATACGGTTCAGCCATACTCCCCGGCAGCGGGTACGGGTCTTAGTTCACACGAGTTAAACCTACCAGGTTGCTATAAAGAAGTAACGGATACTACTGTTGTCGGTATGTTTGAGGTTACCAATGATAAAAAATCCTCATTTCTATTTGACAAAGATGATGAAGATGTAAGAATTTTAGCTTGGACGACTACTCCATGGACCTTGCCTTCGAATACAGCATTGACAGTGGGTCCGAAAATTAAGTACGTAAAAATCAAATGCAAAAATCAATATACGGAACTTCCTATTAGTGTTATTCTTGCAGAAGTATTAGTTCCTAAATGGTTCGGTGGTAAAAAACAACCTGAAATCCTCGAACAATCAAAACCCTTTACTGGTAAACAATTGCAAGATATTAGGTATAAGCCATTATTAGATTTTGGAAACGAGATCGAAGAGTTAAATGGTACTCAAGATGCTTTTAGAGTAATTACCGGTGGACATGTTACCACAGAAGACGGTACGGGTGTAGTGCATACCGCTCCATCTTTTGGTGCCGATGATAGAATGGTTGCCCTTAAGCATGGGATTGGAGCACTCACTCTTGTTGATAATACCGGAAAATTTAAAGAAAATGTTGGTCCGTTCTCTAATCGATATGTAAAAAACTATAAAGAAAATTCAAACTATAAAAGTGTAGATATAGATATTGCCATCTATCTAAAAACTGAAAACAAAGCTTTTAACGTCCAAAAATACGCTCACAATTATCCACATTGTTGGAGAACAGATAAACCTATTCTATACTATCCTCTCGATTCATGGTTCGTCAGAGCTTCTAAAATGAGAGATCGTATGGCAGAATTAAACAAAACAATAAACTGGAAACCGGCAAGCACAGGTACTGGACGTTTTCAAGTCTGGCTAGAAAATCTACAAGATTGGAATCTTTCTCGGTCTAGGTTCTGGGGCATTCCATTACCTATATGGAGAACAGCTGATGGAGAAACTTCTAAGTGCATTGGCTCTATAGGTGAATTAAGATTAGAAATCTACAAAGCCAATGAAGCACTAGAATTATCACAAAGTGTTCCTGAAGATTTACACCGGCCATATATAGACAATGTAGTTCTTGTCGATGACCATGGAGTAGAAATGAAACGTGAGTTAGACCTTATAGATGTTTGGTTTGATTCTGGTTCGATGCCCTATGCACAATGGCATTTCCCTTTTGAGAATGAAGATAAATTCAGACAAAGTTACCCAGCAGATTTCATCTCGGAAGGCGTAGATCAGACGAGAGGATGGTTCTACACACTGCACGCGATTGCTACGATGGCCTATGATCGTGTATCCTTTAAAAATGTTGTTTCCACCGGACTTGTTCTAGACAAAGAAGGAAAGAAAATGTCTAAATCCAAAGGCAATGTGATCGACCCATTTATGACATTGGATAAATATGGTGCGGATTCCACACGCTGGTACATGATGGTCAACGCGAATCCATGGGATAATTTAAAGTTCGACTTGGAAGGTATAGATGAAGTAAAAAGAAAATTCTTTGGTACATTATATAACACCTATTCTTTCTTTGCTCTTTATGCAAATCTAGATGGATTTAATTTTAGTGAAAAATCTATTCCGATCGATAAGAGAACAGAAATTGATCGATGGATCTTATCACTTTTATATTCATTGATCAAAGAAGTAGATGAATGTTATGCAGACTATGAACCAACAAAGGTAGGTCGTTTGGTCAAAGAATTTGTAGAAGATAATTTGAGTAATTGGTATGTACGATTGTGTCGTAAACGCTTTTGGAAAGGGGAATACAGTGACGACAAAATTGCGGCTTACCAAACACTTTGTACTTGCATACAAACTTGTGCTCAATTAATTGCTCCGATTGCTCCTTTCTTTGCTGATTGGATGTTTAAAAATCTGAATGATGTTACTAAAAAACATACTGTCAATTCTGTACATCTCTCAGATTTCCCAGTGGCAAATGAAAAAGCGATTGATTTAGATTTAGAGACAAGAATGGCATATGCACAGAGGATTTCTTCATTGGTCCTTTCTTTGAGAAGGAAAGAAAAACTGATTGTTAGACAACCTTTACAGAAAATCCTACTTCCTATTTTAGATAAGAAGTTTGAAGATCAAGTAAAACTAGTAGAGCCATTAATTCTACAAGAAGTAAATATCAAAGAAATAGACTACATCGAAGATTCTTCTGGAGTTATAAATAAAAAGATAAAGCCAAACTTCAAAACTCTTGGAAAGCGCCTCGGACCTCACATGAAAGCTGCTGGACAAATCATTGGTGCATTCGAACAAGATACTATAACGGCCATTGAGAAATCAGGTGCTTACACATTGGAAATTGGGGAAGAAAAATTTGATCTTACATTAGAAGATTTCGAGATCAGTGCCGCTGAAATACCGGGTTGGCAAGTAGCACAAGACAAAGAAATCACTTTAGCACTCGACGTCACTTTAACAGAAAATCTCAAAGCAGAAGGATTAGCTAGAGAATTGGTGAATAGAGTCCAGAATATGCGGAAAAATCAGGATTTCAATGTTACCGATCGTATAAACATCTTCATAGCCCCAAATGAAAAACTGGATATGATGTTATCGACCTTTGGTGATTACACAAAAAGTGAAGTTTTAGCAGATCAAATTTTAATTGAGTCCCATGTTTCTGCAGAAGAAATGGAATTGATACATGATGTAAAGGTCCAGCTTGCTGTAGAAAAAGTTTAGAATGTCAAAAAGGCTAGATCAAAACATAGCCATACAAAGATTGACCGCACTTTGGGCCCTAACTGAATCTGGACTTGGAGGGTTGATGCATGCACTTAATTCATCGTATACAGGTTTGGTAGTAGGTGGTATATCTATCGTATTAATATCCCTTATTTGTTTTTTTTCGAATAGAAGTTGGAACACCATTACAAAGGCTTTATTACTAGTACTTATTGTAAAGTTTATAGTAAGCCCTCATTCTCAAATGACAGCCTATTTCGCAGTCTCATTTCAGGCTATTTCTGGGTATCTATTTTATCGATTTTTACCTAACGCATTGGCTAGCTTTATTTTTCCGATAATGGCCCTTTTAGAATCAGCTTTTCAAAGAATTCTAGTGTTGGCAATTCTATTTGGTCAAAATTTAAGCAATGCCATTGACTCCTTAGGTCAAAAAGTTATTGGCTTCTTTAATATCGCTTTCCAAGGGTCATCCACCCACATCTTGATCTTCATATATGGATTCATACATATCATTGCTGGTTTTATAATTGGATATTTTTGTTACAATCTAATGAAATCAATCAAACATGATAAAAATTTAGAAAAATATAGCATCGTAGCTCAAAAATTAGAGATAAAGGACAAGCAAAAAAGAGTCAGTCGATTTAAGCAGGTGATATGGGGTATACTTATCATGCTATTATTTATTGTCGCTTATGGATTCCATTCCGGTGGAGTCTCAAAAGGTCTTTTGATCTTATCAAGAACGATTTTAATTATCACAGTTTGGTATTTTATACTTTCTCCTTTGATATTAAAAGCGTTAAGAAAATATCTCTCTAAAAAGAAAAATGAGTATAGCGAAAATATAGAATCAATTTTCAGCTTATTCCCATATTTGACTTGGATCGTTAATAAAGTCATTAAAAATTCTGCTGGTCAAACACATCTAAAAAGACTTTATTACATTTTATATAATATTCTAATGTATTCTCTGTACTTTCGAACTAATTCAGATGATATATCTACTTAGTGAAGGCATACAAAAAGGAAAAACAACAGCACTGCGTCTTTGGTCTGAAAATCGCAAAGACATCGGTGGGTTTCTAACTCCAGATAAGGAGAATAGAAGAATCTTGTTGAATATACATAGCTGTGTAGAATCCCCTTTCGAATTAGACCCAAATGATGATCATGAGTTTTGTGTCCAAATCGGCAAATTCAATCTAGATAAAGAAGCATTTATCGAAATATCAGAAGAAGTACTCGAACAATCCTATGACCCTAAGTTTAATTATATCATCATCGACGAAATTGGAAAATTAGAACTCCAAAATCAAGGCTTTCATCAGCTTTTCGAAAATTTATCAAGTAGAAAAGACCTTAGCTCAAATCTTATTGTTATTGTTAGAGATTCTTTATTGGATGAGGTTATAGAAAAGTACAATATTTATGATTATAAGATCATATCCAAGAATGAACTTCATCATCTTGTCTAGACTTTCAGTCATCATTCTTTCTTACTTTCATCCAGATTCCTTCAAAGTTCATCAGTTCAATTTTCAATTTACTTTATCACAGTCTCCATGGAAACTTTGAAGATTGAAATTAATAAAATTATCTTAGTCAGATGAATATTTCAAATTCGATGTTTTGGACCTTCTTGATTCAAATTTTAATGATTACTTATAGTTATACTCAATGTGAAGATCGGTATCAATCTGAAATATTTGAAGAGGTCACTATTGATTCTGTTGTATATTCCGATGTAACAGGATTCGAAATGGACATTTACCAACCTGTAGGTGATGTGTACTCACAGAGGCCTCTTATTATTTTCTCACATAGTGGCGCATTTTACACCGGGACCAAAAACAGTGCTTTTATGAAAAGCATTTGTACTAAATTTGCAAAGAAAGGGTATGTTACAGCATCCATACAATATTCACTAGCAGAATCACAAGATTTTATTACAGATTCTCTTTACATGAAAGACATCATGGTCCAAGCGGTTGCGGATGCTAAAGCTGCGATTCGATACTTTAGAAAATCTGCCTTATTAGAAAATCAATACAAAATTGACACAGATCAAATTTGGGTGGGTGGTAATTCTGCAGGTAGCATGTTATCTCTACAGTTAGCCTATTTAGACGAACTAGATTCTACCCCTGATTATCTCCTAGATATAATAAATAATCATGGAGGTTTTGAAGGAGACCGAGGAAATGAAGGTGTTTCTAGTCAGGTAAATGGTGTAATCAATCTAGCCGGAGCTGTCTTAGAATTAGATTGGATAGACGCTGATGAAGTAGAACCTTTAGTCAGTTGTCATGGCTCAGTTGATGATATTGTAGACATTGGATGCAATGATTTATTCTGGAACTTTGGACCTTTTGCCGAATTGGATTTACTAAAATTTTATGGTAGTGAACTAATCCATAACAGAGCAAATATATTCGGCTTAGATAATTCATTATTAGTCTTCGATGGCCTCAATCATGTTCCATGGTTAGTCGAAGGCGATGTCCAAGATGATGTAGTACTACACATACAAAATTTTCTATACGATCGAATCGATTGCAACATCATCCTAGAGAATGACAAAGTTGAAAATCAAATATTCTCTATCTACCCAAACCCCTCTGAAACTTCGATAAAAATTACCAATCATCAAAACTACAATATTGATCAAGTCGTTATTATGGACTTAAATGGAAAATTTATAGTAGAATTAGTCAAAAATTCTGATACTTATACCATTCCATCTATTCCTATTCCCAGTGGCATGTATCTACTTTTAATAAATTCTAAACAAGATACTTTTGTTGAGAAGCTTGTATTAAGGTAAGAATTATAAGAAGTAAAAAACAGTTCGAAGATCAACTCATAGCAAACCCTTTTCCCCAAATAGAAGATGACTGAAGGTCAGGCTGAAGCTTGATAGAATTGACTATATTCTATTTCTATTAGGGTCGATCCATCTGTATCGAAAGGACCGAATACACACTACTAACTTAAACCCTCTTTTTCAAAAGAGGTTCAAGAACTTAAAAAGTTTCTGGGGTGAGTTGGAACAAGGTAGAAGTAGTGATATAACGACGAAAATTATAATATTGATCCTTCCGTATTATTCGCAAACATTCTTATTTAGGGTTTAAATATTATTCGATTTTCTTATAACACTATGAATATAGATTGCACTGCTCCAAATTATCCCTGCACTGACTAATGAGTTAAAAATCTCAATAATTAAAGTCAACTTTCGAGCATAGCCCCCATTTTTAGTCCTATAAACAAACAAATAAAACATACCAGTAGACTCGATAAAATATAACCTAATGCCAGCAAATACTGACCTTCTTTAATGAGCATAAAATGCTCCGCCGTAAATGTCGAAAATGTACTAAAGCCACCACAAAAACCAGTCATCCATAACAACTTCATGGAAGAGTCTAACTTTATAAAAAGACTCATTAGCAATCCTAAAATAATACAACTTATTACATTAGCAATAAAGGTGGCTGTAGGAAATCCTCCTTCTGTCTTACCAAATCCAAGGGCAATAAGATACCGACAAATCGCCCCTAGCCCACCGCCAATGAAAACATATATGACATTGATTGGATTCATACCTTTGATGGTATACCTTTTTTCGAATTGATTAGTAATAGAATCGCTGTTAGAAATAAAGCAATGCTTATCAAAATAAATAATAACCACTCTGTACCAAGATGTTGGAGATATACCGCAATAAGAATAAATATGGCATTTACAAAGACCAATACACTCGTAGATTGCATATGATTGAGTCCAGCATCAAGGAGTAGATGGTGAATGTGATTTCTATCTGGAGAAAATGGAGATTTCCCCTTAGATATTCTTAAAACAAAAACTCTCAGTGTGTCAAATAAAGGAATAATCATAATGCCGATGGCTACGGAAGGAGCAGACCCTATTGTAAAAGCTGACTTATCCAATGAGTTATTTAATTCTATAAACTGAATCGCTAAAATAGAACATACTAATCCCAACAATAGTGATCCCGTATCCCCCATAAATATCCTCGCGGGAGTAATATTATAATTTAAGAATGCAATTACCGATCCTGCCGTAGCAAATGCGACAATAGCTAATTCCACTTTATCTATCATCAAAAACCAAACTCCAAATGTAAAACATATTAGGACACCAACGCTCCCAGACAAACCGTTTATGCCATCAATGAGATTAAATGCATTTATAATCACTATAATCGTAAAAATAGAAAAACCATAGCTAAACATTTCGGGAATCTCCCAAATATTAAAAATGCCATAGAAACTTGTTATTTTTATCTTGGCAATAAAAACCAATATAAAAGCAGCAAATAACTCTCCTGCAAATTTCTTACTAGGGGAAATTGGGTCGATGTCATCTTTCGCACCAATTAGAAAAATAATAATAAATGAACATAAGATATACTGCAGATCACCAAAGTATCGAAATGGAGTCCATAGAATGATAGAAAAGATAACTCCCGCAAAAATTCCAATACCGCCTAATGAAGGTGTACTCACGGAATGAGATCTCCTTTCGCCAGGCTCATCTACTAAATTTTTCTTAGTAGCCACATGGATTATGGATGGTATGGCTAGATAAGTAAGTAAAAAAGCAGTAATAAATGATAAAATGATATCGTACATCCGATTTTCTTCAATAACTTTCTTGAAATCAATGTAAAATTACTTCTATTTTAATTCTTTTACATATATCCAATTGACTGTATATCTCAAAATAGAATTTTAACTTTGTTGTCCATATATGGATGAACATCAATTAAAAGAAAAAATTAACCTTCAAAAACTTCCGCAGCACCTTGCTGTAATCATGGATGGGAATGGCCGGTGGGCTAAATCTAAGGGTAAATTACGTGTTTTCGGACATCAAAATGGAGTGAAAGCGGTCAGAGAAGTAACAGAAGGCTGTGCTGAATTAGGTATACCATACCTTACTTTGTATGCTTTTTCTACAGAAAATTGGAATCGACCTCAGAAAGAAGTTATCGCTCTCATGTCCTTATTGGTAGAAACCATAAGAAAAGAATTAAAAACTCTTAATGACAATAATATCCGTCTAAAAGCCATCGGAGATACCTCAAAACTCCCAGAAAGAACTAAAAATGCACTACTTGAAGGCATAGAAAACACGAAAAACAATACAAGAATGACCCTTATTCTTGCCTTAAACTATTCCAGTCGCTGGGAATTAACGGAAGCTGCAAAAATGATCGCGCTAAAAACCAAAGAAGGACTTCTTCTACCTGAAGATATTACGGAAGAAACCATTCAAAATCATCTAAGCACAGCCGATTATCCTGACCCTGAACTAATGATAAGGACCAGTGGGGAATTAAGAATAAGCAACTATCTCTTGTGGCAATTGGCTTATTCAGAACTTTATTTTACTGAGGTTATGTGGCCAGATTTTAATAAAAGCGAACTTTACCATGCATTAATTGACTTCCAAGATAGAGAAAGGAGGTTCGGGAAAACTGGGGAACAAGTCCAATTAAAATAGCTCTAGTGTTCACCTATTCAGTATTTAGTACATTCTTAACTAATCAGAAAATTGAAATTTTCTTAAAAAAAAGAATGAATTTATCATTTATTGATCATCTCATGATTACCAAATGTCAAACTCCTTCATTTTATTGGCAATGCCATGATAATTAATAAGTTTTATGGCTTCAGTATAACTCCAAATACCCGCTAATTCTTTTCAAATATTTTCATCATTATGACCATAAAAGTCAATTCTCCTTTAAAATTTTGTTAATTCCTTGAAATACAAACCAATAAAGTCATTTGAACCGATTGATTTAGTAGATTACAGGGTACTTTTTACGCTATTTTTAAGCGTTGTTCGAAGAATTATTAGACATTTGCAGACTATTACTTAGAAAGTATGAATAAGGCATCAGCATCAAAGTGGTTTTTTCTCATCCTAATAGCATTTTCTAGCACTTATATTACTGCTCAGGATAAGCCATACAATGTATTTGATTACACCACACCAGGAGACTACATCATCGCAGGAATTGAGGTAAAAGGCGCAGAAAATAGAGATAACAACGCCATTCTCTCTATTGCCCGATTGAAAGAAGGTAAAACCATTAAAATTCCCGGAGAAGATATCTCAAGTGGATTAAAAGCACTTTGGAAATTAAGGTTATTTGATAATATTGAAATCAACCAAACAAAAGTTGAAGGTGACAAGATTTATTTGGAAATTGTATTGACAGAAAAACCAACTTTATCAAGGCATACTTACCGTGGCATCAAAAAGGTGAACCATGATGATCTCAATGAAAAATTAGAAGACATCATAAGAAAAGGGAGTATCGTCACGGATGATGTCAAAAACTTATGTGCTCTAAAAATTAAAGAATACTATATTGAAAAAGGATTCTTAAATCCAACTATAAACATCATAGAGGAACCTGATGAGTTAAAAGAGAATACAATCAAACTCATTTTCGATATTAATAAAAATGAGAGAATAAAAATAAGCAACATCGATTTTATAGGTAATGAAGAAATACACGATCGGAAGCTTAGAAAAAAGATGAAAGAGACTAAACGTAAAGCCAATCTTTTCAAAAAATCTAAATATGTGAAGAGCGATTATAAGACCGATAAAAATGCTGTCATCGCTTATTACAACACCCAAGGATATCGAGATGCAACCATTGTTAATGATACATTTTACATGAATGATGACAATGAAATGGAAATCGAATTGAGGATTACTGAAGGAGAACAATACTACTTTGGAGATATCGAATGGAAAGGAAACACCAAATATACAGACAAACAACTATCTACTATTCTAGGAATAACTAAAGGGGATATATACAATCCTGAGGTTTTGGAAAAAAGGTTATCTTTTAGTCTAGATGGTCGAGATGTGTCGTCATTATACTTAGATGATGGATATCTTTTCTTCTCCGTAGATCCAGTCGAAAAATCGATTACGAATCATTTTGTTAATCTAAATATGACCATCTATGAAGGGGCGCAAGCCACCATAGATAATGTAATCATTAAAGGAAATGACAGAACACATGAGCATGTTGTAAGAAGAGAATTGAGAACTCGACCGGGAGAGAAATTTAGTCGTTCAGACATCATTCGTTCACAAAGAGAAATCATGAATTTAGGATATTTTAATCCTGAAAACATGGATATCCAAACACCGGTAAATCCAGAGCAAGGAACGGTAAATATTGTATATGATCTAGAAGAACGCCCCTCTGACCAATTGGAATTGTCTGCTGGTTATGGAGGAAATTCTGGCCTGATCGGTACCCTTGGGGTTACTTTCAATAATTTCTCACTCAGAAATATAAAAGACCGAAGCACTTGGTCTCCACTCCCACAAGGAGATGGGCAAAAAGTAAATGTACGTTTTCAATCAAATGGTCGATTCTTTAAATCTGGAAATTTCTCATTTACTGAACCTTGGTTGGGTGGGAAAAGACCTAATTCGCTAACGGTCGGTGGCGCATGGACAAGTTTTAATACCACTATCCTTGGTCAAGGACAGTTAACTATTTGGAGAGCATTCGCTGGACTGGGTAGTCAAATGAAATGGCCAGATGATTTCTTCTCTAGAAATACAACTTTGACCTTAGAATTAATCCAAATGAATGATTATGCGAATGGCCAATTTAGAGTTACTCAAAATAATCAACGAATAAATATTATCAGCGGTAGTTTTAAGAATTTTAGTATTCGTCAGATATTTCAAAGAAGTTCTGTTAACGAACCCTTGTATCCAAGAAGAGGCAGTAGAATATCTTTATCTGCCCAATTAACTTTTCCATATTCACTATTCCGGGGAGATGATTTCTATAAGTTAGATGACAATGATAGAGCCTTTATCCAAAACGAGTTATTAGCTGAAAGAGGACCGGGAAATCCACCTTCAGAAACCGAATTAAGAACTGAATATTTAGAAGAAGAAAATTCTAGAAAATTCGAATGGTTAGAATATCATAAATGGAGACTAGATGTGGAATGGTATTATAATATTATTGATAAACTAGTATTTGCATTTAATGCAAAAATGGGGTTACTAGGATCTTACAACGATAATATCGGTACTTCCCCTTTCGAAAGATTTGAATTAGGTGGAGATGGACTATCTAATCAAACCATTGGAATCACCGGAAAAGATATCATTTCTTTAAGAGGATATGAGGTTCAAGACTTAGCTGAAAATCAGGAAGGAGGGGCCGGTTTGTTCAATAAATTTACAATGGAAATGAGATATCCATTGTCCTTAAATCCAAGCTCTACAATTTATGGTTTGGCTTTTATACAAGGAGGAAACTCGTGGGCTGGATTTGAAGATTACAATCCTTTCAACCTAAGGAGATCGGCTGGTTTAGGAGCTAGAATATTCCTTCCAATGTTTGGTTTATTAGGCTTTGATTATGGATGGGGATTTGATAAATCAGGTAATTATGGAAGACTAAGTGTGGTGTTAGGTTTCGAACCAGACTAAATTTTTTATTCCATGGATCTATTAAACAAAGGTTAAAAAGATCCGTTTTGTGTAATTAGTATTATTTTTAATGTTCTTCTAATGAGCAATTTTGCTTTTTTAAATTTTTGATTTTAATCCAATGATAAAAAATTCGATTTTAGGAATATTTACATGCTTTTTGATTTGTTTATCAATAACTAGTATCTCTGCGCAGAAATTTGGCTACATAAATTCTTCCTTACTTCTTACAGATCATCCTGATATTAAAAGTGCGGACACTCAGCTTGTCACTTATCAAAATCAGTTAATCGAACAAGGTCAGAATATGGTAAAAAGCTTGGAGACCAAGTATAATACCTACATGGAGCAAGCAAATAAGGGCGAACTTTCCCAAGTACAAATGCAACAAAAGGAAGGAGAATTATCTGTCGAACAACAAGAAATCCAAAAATTTGAACAAGAAGTTCAAATGAAAATAGGTCAAAAAAGAGAAGAGTTATATCAACCAATCCTAGATAAAGTGAAAGGGATCATTGAAGATATAGGAAAAGAACAAGGCTATACAATGATTTTTGATTCTAGCTCTGGTGGGTTACTTTCAGCAAGTGAAGAAGATGATCTTATTATAGAAGTAAAAAAGAGATTAGGTATATAATCTCTTACAACATAAAATTCTTTAAAGCCATTGATATTTTCAGTGGCTTTTTTTATATCTCCTATTTCCAAGGGATATTCAGAAATAGCACCTTGATATTATAGACTACATCTTATTGTAGAATTTCCATTCTAATAAAAATAAAAGAAGGTCACTCTCGCAGCCTTCTTTACCATCCGTGAATTCTATTAATATTATAGCTTACAACCTTCGTGAAAACTAGTAATATTCAATTCTATATTTCCTTCCCCGATTTTCTTAATTTCAATCGGTTCTTCTAATTCTATTTTTATTCTAGTTATATCTCCATACTTATCTTCAATAAATACTGACTTTTGTTCAAAAGATGCAATTTCATAACGTGTATTCAACATAGTCTTTAGCAAATGATATACTTCTGAAATCTTAGTGTCATTCAATTGAATAGACATTTTATACATATAAGGTGTTTCTAATTCTATTTTCTTATGGCCTCCACTTAATGGAGTAATAACTTTTATCCATTCATTGGACTCATGTACAGATGGTTCTTCGACAATATCATATCTATATGAGATCCAAGAATCCACAGGCGGAATCAACATTAGATCTTCTTTAGAATATTCAAAATCATGATACGGCATTGGCAGACTACTTAAGAAGCCATCGAATACATAACCCTCATCGCCACCATGAGAAATCTTTAACCAACTACCTTCCATCCATTCTATTCGATCATTTACATTCATTGTATCTACTAATTCTTTTACCTCATCCCCAAAAGGGATAACTTTGATAACTGAGCTTTGTAAGTTTGGAGAAGTTCTCAATTTTAGACCAGATCCAGCTACTACCGTATAATTGGTAGATTCTTCAATAGGGTTATTTGCAAAACCAATAGTTACAAATAATGAGGTCAATATAATCCAAATTAAATTTTTCATTTTAATAAAATTTTAATGAGTTAATCAATAACAACTCAAAGATGCAGGAAGAAAAGACCGTATGAGCTCACCTAAAAGAAAGCGTTGTGATATCTTGAGAATTCGTATTAATATTTGAATTATAAGTTTTTTAGGATATGGTTTCTACCTAATATATATCCAATTTTGTGTGTACTGTTTCTTTGATTAAAGTCAAATGCAATAGGAATGTGAGGGTGATACAAGTAGTAAATAAATATTTAGATAGACAGAACGCCAGTGCAGGGTTAAATTGGAACACTAAAGCTATTTCTTTTATAAAGTCTTCAAAGAATCCATGACCATAGATCTTTTTCTGACTGATACTGGGACCATGGACTCGTCCTGAAGCAAAAGATAACCACCGTCTGCCTTTTGATAAGACTCAATGTAATAGGTATTTACTAAATGAGATTGGTGAGGTCTAATGAAACCTTTGTCCTTCAAAATCTGATCATACTCTTTCAATGGCTTTGTAACTACAATCTTTTCCTTTGATTCCAGAAAGAAGGTGGTATAATTACTATAAGACTCACATCGGATAATGTCTTTGATATCAATAATTTTTAGCTCCTGCTGAGTGTTCAAAGCTAATTTATTGGAATCCTCGTTCTTCATAACCTTCTGAGCTATGTAATATTGATCATCTGAATTGCCTATAGAATTAACCACTCGATCGATCGCTTTACCTAATAAATTTTGATCTATTGGTTTTAGCAAGTAATCAATGGCTGCATATTGGAAGGCTTTGATGGCATGATTATCTGATGCTGTTGTAAATATAACTTTAGGCTTTGGCGATTGTATCAAATCCAATAAATCAAATCCATCTCCATCCTGCATTTCGATATCTAGAAAAATAAGATCAGGATGAAGTGCATTTATTTTCTTTGCTCCACTCACTACCCCTTCTGCCGTATCTAAGATTTCAATTTGAGAAAACGAAGCTTCCAGATCGGCCTTCAAGCTAGAAAGTGCTAAAGGCATATCATCTACGATAATAGCACTTATTTTTTGATCTTTCTTTTCCATAAAATTTCTTAATTACTGAACTTATTTTAGAAGTATAAAATTATAGAAATATAAATTGGTCTATTTATTAATTATCTAAATGTTGCTTATTGATTAGTGGACTAATGCAAAAATTAAGAATTTACCCTAAAAATAATGTTATGGAAGATGAACATGTAGATGATTACGCAAATGAATCACTAAGTATACCTTGGATGTTGTTGTCCTTCTTTTTTCCGATCGTAGGCATTATTATCTTCTTTATACAAAAAAGTAAAGGAGGCCATAAGAAAGCGTATATAGCCATTACTTGTGCCTGTGTTGCGATACTTATAAATCTGATTTACTATTATATGATTGGGGAAGTTCCTAGCTTTTAGAAGGAGGTAAAGTTGGTCTTACTTCTATCTTACTAGGCAAGGCCCTAGGATTCATCGCTAAAAGATCCACCACTAGTTTACCGATGTCTTCTGGCTGTATCTTCCAGGCTTCATCTTCTGATGGCGTTCGGTCATTGAAGTATGTAGAAACACTACCAGGCATAATAGTCGTAGTTTTTATCCCATACTTTCGTAAATCTAACATGACCGCTTGTGTAAATCCAACTAAACCAAATTTACTTGCATTGTAAGCAGATCCATTTGCAAAAAAGTTGGTACCAGCCAAACTCGCAATGGTGATAAAATAACCCTTAGACTTTTTCAATTCTTCTATTGAGGGTTTAATTGAATTAAATACACCTGTTAGATTAATATCAATAACGTCGTTCCATTGTTCTGAAGTCATATCTTCAATACTTGCGAAATGACCTACACCGGCATTGGCAATAAGCACATCTATCGACCCAAATGTATCCACTGTCTTTTGCTTTGCCGCCTCCATATCTTGAATACTACGGACATCTGCTACTTGTATAGCTACATTACCTGGTGTAATTTGATTCAATGTTTGGTAAGCAGCCTTAAGAGATGATTCTGTTCTCCCAGTAATTAAGACCCGAAATCCAATCTTTAACATTGCCTCTGCTATGCCATATCCAATTCCTTTAGATCCACCCGTAATCAATGCTGTTTTATTAGAATATTTCATTTTGTATGCTATTTGTCAAATTAATAAAATCTATATCTTTTATTAGCTAAAATATATATAACGATTACAATTATACGGCTCTATATTAAAACAAAGGGCAGGAAAACCATAATAAATAAAGGAGATACAGCAATGCTTGCAAATATCGCGAGTTAAAATTTACACATTATAATTTTTTTTAATATATTTGTGGTTCAGGGTCTTGATCTAATTTAAATTAGCAAAATTGGATAATGTCCTTTTCATATGCCTCAACCTGAACTTCTATGGTACTAAAATTGATTTAGGATAGTAAGTACTGTCCTGTTAAAAGAAACTACAGTTCATGAAATCTACGCTTAAAATACATATTGTTCTTTCTACTATCGTTTTCACGATCCTTTTTTTAGCCTATTTAATCATCGGAGATTACCCGCTTAAACTTTATGTAGCCTACAGCATTCTACCTGCTATTACATTTGTAAATGTCGGTTTCCCTATTTTCAAAAAACAAGTTCAAAAATTCTTGAATAAACAAGAATCAGAAGACATGTTTGCTTTGATGAAAGAATAAAAATCTCTCCTTACATTTTTCCAAAATCCAGCTTTAATTATTCTATTCTAATATTGCAGCTAGCCTATAGCTTTATCATGGTCTTTTTTAGGAAAAAAAGTGTATTCAAATTTATACACGAAAGAACCCCTAAAATTGAATTATTTCATAAATAAAAAATACATTTATCTTTCATTAAATAAATGGGGCCTTAGCTCAGCTGGCTAGAGTGCTTGACTGGCAGTCAAGAGGTCACGGGTTCGACTCCCGTAGGCTCCACTTAATCTTCCGCGTTATCAACTATTTACAAGACTCCTTCATTGGTCGTATTGCTTGAGAATTAATTTGATACAACCATTGTTTTATATAATCTCCTTTCAAATAGAAAGAATCTCAAATATGTGCTTAAGATTTGGCGTTTCAAATTGAGGGTGGGCATTCTGAAACTAAGTTTAGCGGAGCGGGGTTTAGCATTTGACATTAGGAAGCATCTGATTGCTATTATTATCTTATCATTTATTTTAAGAAAGAACCAACTTGAGCAAAAAAACGAATGAACATTACCAATTATCATCAGCTTTGATAATTTTGTCATCTTCCATCTTTCGCAGATTGGTTAGAATCTCCAGCCATTCCTTTATTTGAACTTTCCTGCTATAAGGTCTTCTTTCCATCATTATTTCATGGACATAAGTAGGTCGACTGTCCTTATTTTTTATTTCTGATATTAATAACTTCAACTCTCTGATTTTAAAGGTTATCACCTGTTCATCATCATATTTTCCCTTTAAATATTTTTTTTCTATTTGCTTTAAATTCCTTTCATAGACAGCTAATTTAAAATCCAATTCTTTATCACATTTTGGATAGTCCTTTTCATATCTACTAAGCAAAAAAGCATGTTGATCATAAAAAAGAGTCTCAGAATCTTCATCATAAGTTTTACTATCAACAATTACTCTTGTAAACATATCATACATAGTCAATCGAACTCTATTACCTTTAATCTCAAACTTTAAACTATGAAAATTTTGAGATGTCATTTCAGTATCATAGCCAACTAATAATTGCATACCAAAACTTTTAGTTTCATCTTTCAATTTTTCCAGTCCTCTAATAATTAAAATTCCGTCCTTCTTACTTTCGTACTGAATTAATTTTTCATCAGATTTATATGGATATTGATTTACTGCCCATAATTTGACCTTTTCAAATAACTCCTCATTTTCAAGATTAAACTTTACAATAGTTTGAAAGAAAATATCCTTCTTTTCTTCGTCTACAACTACATATTTAAACAAAGAATCGATTTGACCATAAGTATGGTTAACAAAAGAGGTAAATAGAATTAAAATTAAAATACGCATATTAAGATTAGTTTTAGATCCTTTCGTCTATACTTCAAATGTATAGATTTTAAAATACATGTTACAGAATGCAAGAATACTTTCAGATTAAAATTTGAATTGATTTTCAATAATTACAAAGTGAAGGATTGATTTACTGTCACCATGTATTATTATTTAATAACAGAGTTTTATCTTTGAAATTTCCTTTATCTGTTTGAAAAGATTTAGCGCGAAACTGTCTCTTGCCGAACTAATAAACATACATTCCTACTAATAGTGAAATCTTACAACTAATAATTGTGATGATGCTAGACGATAAGTATTTTATGTTCTTTTATCTTAAAGATACGTCATACATAACACGATTCATTAACGAGAACATCATTTAAGTAAATTATATCTTCTGTATATCCCTAAAATCACAAAATATTTTTTTACAACTTGACAAATCAATAAAATTATCTTATATTTACAATATGATTAGTAAAATTTACTTTGCTATCGAATTTTGAACTTTATTTAATTTTAAGATAAATTAAAGTTTTATTTCGGTCAAGTAAGTTTTGATTTTTAAAACTTACTTTGATATTTATCTAATCCTTAATTATTTAATTTTAAACTTTTTAGATATGGAACCGCCATACTCGGAAAATGCAAAGTGTTTTATCTTTGCAAAATTTAATTACCAAGTTTGTTCTTGCTAATTTCCATCTAATAATAACGTCTTAGTTTTTAAGGCTCACTATAGTAGATTTATCAAGAATAGTAATTAAAATTTAATTTTTGGTGATCAGAAGTTCAAAGCCTTTAGGTTTTGAACTTTTTTTTACGCTCTATTTTAACTTCAGTGAAATATTATTTTACTAGGAATATTTTTTTATAGCTCTCCAGAATTCTTTTTTAAATCTTAACATTTTTCAAAGTAAGGCGCTTTGTCCTATCATTTTCTGATTAGAGCTGACCGCTTTGGTGAAAGAAAATTGTGGATACAATTGAAGTTAGGATACGAACAAATACATACATTCTGCATTGTCCCAACCC